>UOFF01000375.1_pt1 | contig 17159 bp, 14 predicted proteins | sample 1990091 | NCBI WGS metagenome assembly UOFF01 (sample SAMEA4728526, study PRJEB27164) | hydrothermal vent metagenome | biome: marine basaltic hydrothermal vent biome; feature: marine hydrothermal vent; material: mineral | place: Pacific Ocean | collected 2011-06-14/2011-07-23 | depth 1741 m | reverse complement strand
TGCATTAATTAGCTAAACCTTTCATCTTATAATATTGAGATATTTATTAATGTTAACTTTAATTTGTTAGGTAAACGGTTTAATAGCTCTATTCTTTGAGATAATAAAACAATATTTTAAATGATAAATTATTAGAGATAATCATGTTATTAAAGAAAAAAAAGCGGACATATGATTGAAGTTATGGATTTAATTAAACTGCGCCCTATTTTTATCCATTAAATTAATTACGATTTTATCTTGACCTGAAGTCAACTCCAGGTTGTATGCTTAATCTATAGTTATTTATAGAGTCTTTAGCGAAAAATTAAGCCTTATTTTCTACTTTTCGTTAGGAAACGAGTTAATAATTCATTATTAACCGCATTTCCACTTAAACGACTCTAATAAGCCACTTAACTTGAACTTGGAGTTAACTTCAGGTTGTCATAACGATTAGGTACTTTTACAACATAGTATCAAAAACGGAAGTTTAGCTAATGAAATACATGATGATAGCTTTTGTATTATCAAGCACTTTAATCACTACGCCAACACATGCTCATGATCCAGTATTTGGCTTGGGGCCCCATGTATTATTTAAAGGCGGCATGGAAGTCGCAGTCGATATACTCAAAAAACAATCTTCCGATAATCAAGATACCACTGATGTATCAGAACTTGGCCTTGAACTTACCTACGGGTTAACCGGTGATTGGGCAGCAGGTATCGACATTCCTTTCATAGAGCAGTCTGATACAACAACCCATAAAGATGGACAGGGCGATTTAACCCTATTCACTAAATACCGTTTTTGGCGTGACGATGGCCCTGGCTTGCAGCAATCAATGGCACTAGCTTTAAAACTCAAAACTGACACGGCTGACAGCAATATAGGAACAGGCACTACAGATGGGGTTGTTGGCCTTAGTTATGGCTATGAGGCGCGCAAATGGTACCGTTGGGCTGCATTGCGATACCGTTTTAATGGTGAAAATGAGTTTGGCTTGCGTAGATCAAATAAAACGTTATTAGATTTAGTCGTTGGCATTCGCCCCTATCAAACCGGTTACAAAAAACCCGATACAGTCTGGTTGCTTGAACTTAATGGTGAGTTATCAGAACGTGCCGAATTGTCAGGTGTTCCTTTAAGTAATACAGGGGGAACAGAGTGGTTTGTCTCACCTGGAATATTTTGGACGTTAAGAAATTTCGCCATTAAGGCAGGGGCACAGCTCCCCATCTCAGACAATTTAAAGGGTAACCAAAAAATGTCAGATTATCGCCTAAAACTCGTACTGGAATGGCATATTTAACCGATATAAAGAGAGAGATATTATGAAAAATCACACATTATATAATGCAATAGGTGGCTTATTTTTACTGTTTTCAGCATTTACAACTCATGCTCAAACGACCATTTATAGTATTCGAGTTGATGGCCTAGCCTGCCCTTATTGTGCTTATGGCATAGAGAAAAAACTGAATAAGATAAACGGCATAACATTCATTGATATGGATTTAGATAAGGGCATTGTAACGGTTAAAGCTAAAGATACGGTGCTCACTGACCCTCAATTAAAACAGTTATTTACGGATTCAGGTTTTACCTACCGAACTAAAAAGAAAAGTTTAAAAATTGAAAAATGATTTATAATGACTATACCGTTAACCAATAAATTATCATCGTTTCTGGGTCGGCAGTTTCAGGAATCCAGTGACTTTGAACAACCGACCAACACTGAATACCTACTTTTCAGACATAACGAAGTAATGCATTTTATTTTTATGATAAAGATATTATTCAATGAGTATTAAAGTCGAAATTTTTTCATCATCAGGCTGCAATAAATGCCAACATGCTAAAAATTTATTACGCAAATTGGCAATTGAATTAGGCGGTGACACTATTGAATGGTGTGAAATAAATGTGTTAGATGCCATTGATTATGCCGTTGAATTAGGCGTATTATCCACACCGTCTATTGCAATCAACGGTAAACTTGTGTTCACCCAATTACCTTCTTCAAAAAAACTACACCAAGAACTTTTATCTCAATTGAATAAACATAAAGCAAAATCGGCAACAACATCAGGCACAAAAAAATAATGGATTTACTCACATATCTACCAACAACAATTTTAGATATATCAACCTTAAAACACAGTTTAACTGAGGCCAGTTGGGCCGGTATTGGGTTGGCTTTTTTAGTTGGCTTTGTCTTTAGCTTTAACCCAGTATCTTTTGCTTCTGTGCCGGTGATACTGGCATATGTGACAAAAGCCCACGAACAACGCTTTGCACTGCTCATGGGGTGTTCATTTGTCGGTGGTATGATTTTAACTCATGCGGTACTCGGCGTAGCTGCAGCCCTAGGCGGTGAATGGGTACAAGGTATTATGGGCAGAGAATGGGGGCTATTGCTTGGACCTCTGCTCATTATCATGGGACTCATGTGGTCTGGCTGGTTAAATCTACGCATTCCCTGGATCGGCTTGAAAGCAAAAAGCGCGAGCGGATTATGGGGCGCCTTCTTATTGGGCATTCCATTCACGGTTGCCATTTGCCCATTTTGCACCCCAGCCTTACTCGTGACACTCACAGCCAGTGCCGCCATTGGCTCTGTGGGTTTTGGTTTTGCATTACTCTTGGCATTTGCTTTAGGCCGCAGCATACCCATACTACTCGGGGCATGGAGCATGGGATATATTGAATCATTAACCCTGCTGTCTAACTATCAAAAACACTTTGAAACAATGGCCGGTATCACCTTAATTATTACCGGCTTATACTTACTCAATGAATATTTTTTTATCATTTAAATCATGCCAATATTAGGACAAAAACATGTATAAAATAGGTGAAATTGTCACTCTAACCGGCATGAGTGCAGATACACTACGCTATTATGAAAAGTTTGGTTTAATCCCCAGTGTGTCCCGTAATTCATCTGGTGTTAGGCAGTATTCTGACAAAGATATTTCACGCTTAAAATTTATAAAACGCGCACAACGCATGAATTTCAGTTTAAATGAAATTAAAGAATTATTATGCATGCGCGAAGACCCGCAAAATGCACAAGACAGCGTACGTCATCTTACCGCCGATAAACTTAAGCAAATAGAAAATCAATTAACTGAACTGACGACTTTACGCAATGAGCTGCAGTTGTTAATGAATCTTTGCAAAGGTAGCAAAGGCGGGTGCCCTATTATTGAAGGTATGGATGCTGATAAGTAACGCTAATGCTTTCCCATGCAGCATTAAATTAAGCTTAGAACCATATCCAGTGGGGAAAGAACGCGCTTTTTGTGTTCTATCCCCTTCACCTATACCACCAATAGCTGATCAAGACTACGGACCGACTCAGTAATACTCTCTATGCATGACATCAAAACAATGCGGGACTGAAGCCCCACCTCCGGCTATACATCAACACAGCTTGCTCGTTTACGCTAACTTTAATTAATTCACTTAACATATTGATAATATACCAATTATTGATTAGCTAAAAACATATAACTTTACATATGAATGAATAGCCGGATAATAATGCACTCAATTTTACATGGCTTTTTGCATCCACTTTTTGTAAGCGTAAATATGGCATCAATTCAAACCGATTTAAACTTTTTTAAAGCCCCTGAAAAGGCTAAACAGACGGCATATGGGCAACTCTATGGCTGTGCCCAAGCACTTGCGTTAGCTAACTTAGCTCTGCAAAAATCTCACCCGCTTGTGGTGATAACCGATGATGTCAACCAGGCGCAAATTCTGCAACACGAATTAAGCTTTTTTGTATCAAATACGTGCAAAATACTCGAATTGCCTGACTGGGAAACCCTGCCTTACGACATTTTTTCACCCCATCAAGATATTATTTCCCAGCGCTTAACCACTTTATATCAACTATCTGACATGCAATCTGGGGATATTTTAATACTCCCAGTCTCTACATTATTACAACGCTTACCTCCCAAAGCTTATATAAAATCTCAGATACTGATACTCAAGCAAAACCAAGCCCTGGACATTGATGCGTTTCGTATTAATTTAGAGCAAAGCGGTTATCAATGTGTTTCGCAAGTTATGGAACACGGTGAATTTGCCATTCGTGGGTCTATTATCGACTTATTTCCCTCAGGCCATAACCTACCCTTTCGAATTGATCTATTTGATACCGACATCGACACCATCCGACGATTTGACCCGGAGTCACAACGCTCATTAGACGCCATAAAATCCATAGAAATTTTACCCGCGCGCGAATTCCCCTTTAACAAAACTTCAATCAGCGAGTTTCGTTCACGCTATCGTGAAGTTATTCCAGGCGACCCCAGTGCCAGCAAGATATATCATGATATTTCACAAAGTATTATTCCTAATGGAATAGAATATTATTTACCTTTATTTTTTGATGAACTAAGCTCAATTTTTAATTATATCCCGCGCAATACCATTGTCTGCTCATCAAAAGAATTGTCTCATATAATTGAACATTTCAATCGTGATGTCGCCGAGCGTTATGAGCAGAGACGGCATGATATAGAACGACCTATTTTAAGCCCTGAATCACTGTATTTAAATGTCACAGAAGTCACTGCATTATTAGGCGAATTTGCACAAATTCAAACACAAACACAAAAGCATTTACCAGAAGAAAAGGCACAAGATTTACCCTTTAACGCCCCAGTTCAGTTTTTAGCTAAAACCAAAAATGAACCGCCTTTAAAAAAACTCAGTGCGTATATCAAATCTTATAAGGGACGCATTCTATTAATTGCCGAATCTACCGGGCATCGTGAAATGTTATTGGAAATGCTTCATGATCAACATTTATTTCCTAAAGTGTTTGAACAATGGCAAGTCTTTATTGAAGCAAGTGATCCGTTATGCATTATCGTAGCACCTATCGATAGAGGCTTAAATGCATTCGAACCAGAAATTTGCATTTTATCTGAAGCGCAAATATTTGGTGAAAGAACCCAACAACAACGCAAACGAAAAAAGCGCACCCGTGATGCAGATGCCATTATTGGCAATTTAACTGACTTGAGTCTTGGTTCTCCTGTGGTACATGAAGAACATGGTATCGGGCGTTATTTAGGTTTACAAAAATTAAACATGGGTGATGTAGAAACCGAAGTGCTCACTATAGAATATGCCGGTGGTGATAAATTATATGTGCCCGTTTCATCACTTGATTTAATCAGTCGTTATACCGGTGCTGATGCAGACCGCGCACCCAAGCATAAATTAGGCAGTGAAACCTGGTCTAAAGCACGTAAAAAAGCAGCTAAGAAAATCAATGATATTGCCGTTGAAATATTGGACATTCATGCACGTCGTTTAGCTAAAAAAGGTTATGCCTACGACATTAATATGGATGAATACAATCAGTTTTCAACCGACTTTCCTTTTGAGGAAACCGAAGACCAACTCAGTGCCATTAATGCGGTAGTTAATGATTTATCAGAAGCACGATCTATGGATCGTGTGGTCTGTGGCGATGTTGGTTTTGGTAAAACAGAAGTTGCCATGCGTGCGACTTTTGTTGCGGCCAACGCCAATAAACAAGTGGCTATTTTAGTACCCACAACACTCTTAGCCCAACAACATTTTCAAAATTTTAAAGACCGTTTTGCTGACTGGCCTTTTAAAATTGAATGCCTGTCGCGGTTTAATACAAAAAAACAACAAGGCCTAGTGATTGCCGAGCTAAAAGCCGGTAAAGTTGATATTATTATCGGCACCCATAAATTACTACAAAAAGATATTAATTTTAACGACTTAGGCTTATTAATTATTGATGAAGAACATCGCTTTGGTGTGAAGCATAAAGAACAGTTTAAAAATTTAAGAGCCGAAGTGGATATATTAACCCTCACCGCAACGCCAATCCCTCGCACCTTAAATATGTCGTTATCGGGTTTGCGTGATTTATCCATTATTGCATCACCACCGACCCAACGTCATGCTATAAAAACATTCGTATCTGAATGGAATGATAACCAGGTACATGAAGCGTGTTTACGAGAAATAAAACGCGGCGGTCAAGTTTATGTATTACACAATGAAGTAAAATCCATTGAAAAAATGTGCCGAACACTCGAAGAGCTCATTCCTGAAGCCCATGTACAATTTGCCCACGGACAAATGCGTGAGAAAGACCTTGAGCGCATTATGCTCGATTTCGTACACCACCGATTTAACATATTAGTCAGCACCACCATTATTGAAAGCGGCATTGACATACCCAACGCCAACACCATTATCATTAATAGAGCCGACAAATTAGGCTTGGCACAATTACATCAAATACGCGGACGTGTAGGACGCTCGCATCACCGCGCTTTTGCATATTTAATTACCCCGCCTAAAAACATAATGACAAAAGATGCTGTAAAACGTTTAGATGCCATCGAATCACTTGAAGATTTAGGTGTAGGATTTACTTTAGCCACCCATGACCTTGAAATACGTGGTGCAGGTGAGCTTTTAGGTGACGATCAAAGCGGACAGATTCATGAAATTGGCTTCAGTCTCTACACAGAGCTACTTGATCGCGCAGTCAAAGCGCTCAAATCGGGTAAAGCCGCTGACCTCGATAAGCCAATGCACCAGGGCACTGATATTAACTTAGGTGCACCCGCCCTACTACCCGATGATTATATCGGGGATATACATACCCGCTTAATACTTTATAAACGTTTATCCAGTGCGCCAGATCAACATGCGCTAGATGAACTGCGAATTGAATTAATTGACCGTTTTGGCTTGTTACCCGATTTTGCTAAAAACTTATTTGATGTGACATCCTTAAAATTATTGACCCAGAATATTGGTGTAGAAAAAATAACCGCTGTCGACTCACTGGTACGAATAAATTTCAATTTAAATGCTAATATTAATCCAGCCCTGTTAATATCATTAATACAATCAGAACCACAAAACTATAAGTTAACCGGGTCAACAACCTTAATTATCAACAAAGAAACCACTGAGTGTTCACAACGTGTCACCATATTACGTGATATTCTCAATACACTTATGTTACAGGAAGCTGCTTAATGCCCTTATTTAGTCGTTTTTTAATTTTAATACTCTTTAATACACTGCCAACTGTATTATATGCGGGTGAAACGGGTTATGAGGTTGAGTTAATTATTTTTGAAGACACAACAAATCGTTATTTGAATTCAGAAGAGTGGCGATATAACGATATGTTAAATAAAAAAGAAAACGTTCTGGTTGAAAAAATATCACCCAATATTGACGCAGAATATGAAGAACTCAATTGGCAGGAATCAAAATTAATTACAGAATTTAATCGGTTAGATAATAATAGCCGCTATCGAATTCTTGCGACGAGACGTTGGAAGCAAACTGGGTTGGATAGAAAACATGCCTTTGATATACCCATTAATATTCTCGATCAGAATATTGATGACAATAGTTTTTCCGAAGAGACAATGCTTTCACAAAATGCTTTAACTGAACAAGAAAATATAGAATCCAACACTTCTCAGTTGACTCCAGATCAAAAAGAAACAATTGACCTAACTAAACCTTACATTACGGGTCACGTTAAACTCATTATGAGTCGCTACTTGCACTTCAATGTCGATTTAAAATATATCAAACCGCAAGAAAATAACGATAACGATAACCGTTATAATGGAGGTTATAATAACCGTGACAATAGCCATGCGTTTAATCAAAGGAATGAGTTCAGGGAAATGGATCAAACCAACGAAATAGAAGAGCCCGAAGTAACCGATGCTAGTGAACCCAATTCACAAAGCGTTCCTATTGTTAATGAAAGGCGCATGCGCAGCCGTGAAATTCATTACATAGACCACCCGCTTGTCGGCATTATCGTTTTAGCGACACCTTACAAAATAAAACCGCCTGAGGAAGAAACCACACAACCCGCACCCTATAAAACAATGTAGCTCATGTTAGGCGGCGAAGTCATACATCAAACATCAGATGAATATGGCAACATTGAAGTTGTAGATTACATGCAACAAATTCGTGCCTTGCAATTTGGTAACGAAACACAACAGTCTGCATGCTTGTTATGTAACCCGTCTTTTTTAGTTCACAATTATGCCCAGGCAATGACATTGCCTCTGTGTTGGATAAAACCTAAACGTGTTCTCGTGCTTGGGTTAGGCGCCGGATCGATTGTTAAATATATTTTAAATACATTTAATGACGTTGAAATTGATGCAATAGAACTCCGAAAAGAAGTATATAACGTCGCAATTCAATACTTCAACCTCCCTAAAAAACATGAACGGTTGAATGTATTCATCAATTCAGCACAAAATTGGTTAAACAAAACAAATAATTTTCAATATGACATGATAATAGTTGATGTATTTTTAACATCCCACACAGGCAAAGACACCACCATTAACTTACAGTCATGCCATACTCAGCTATATAATTTACTTACTAGAAATGGGGTTTTATCAATTAACTATCTTAATGATAACAATATCAAGTGCTATCCAGGCATGACGCATTTGTCATCTCTCTTTAATCAACAAATTTATACCGTTAATATTGAAAATATTAATTCGATAATATTGGCCTCTAAAAATAAAATACCACAAGTAATTGAAAACGAAAAATTTAGCCAAGTTAAAAAAATCTCTTCAGTATCATACCAAAAATATTTTCATTTGATGCAAGCCGCCCCTTCAACATAGCAACCTGTTTATTAAAAGCAAACCACTAGTAAAAGTTTTTTCTACACTCTTTTTTAGTTTTATGATGAATCAATAAGCTCTATTTACTAAGCATGTTATACTTTCACGTTAATTAGTCATGGTGTAAATATCACAAAAAAAACAATTAAAAATTGTTAATAATTCAGATGTATTTTTTGAAAGAGATTTACAACCCACTATGTGACAATTGGCATATGTTTATTCAAAAAATAACTTGGTATAATGATGTGAGCTAGCTAAATTAAAGTTGCGAACAAAGCGTGATATTCGTCACATTGTTTAACACTCATAGCGGTATGTGGTTTATTTTGAACCAATCGACGGCCTGTCGTATATTCGTTGTGTCATAATATAACACACACAAATGATAAATGCTCTTAATTGTTTTTAACCTTAATTTTTAAAGGTGCTCTATGAAAACTCTAATGATGATTCCTAAACTTTTATTTCTCTGCTCACTTCTTTCACTAACGGCATGTGTTGAAGATGAGGAAGCACTTAAAGATGCTTTAGGCCTGAACGATGATAAACTAGAACTTACCGTTAGCCCTAAAAAATCAGATATCTCCGTTGCAACTAATCTGAATGCCATCTTTTTATCATTTAACGACAGTGTTGAAATTGAAAATATAACATCTAAGCAAATAATATTGTCCAATCCCCCTGTTAAATTTCATTTAGACCAATCTCAATTGGAAGATAGCAATATACTTTACTTGATACTGGATGAAAAACTTCAACCAACCACCAAGTACACTTTCTTCATTAATAACATTAGAAATTTGAGCACTGATGAACTAAAGTCATTTGCTTGGGAATTCACAACACTTGACAGCATTGATGTAACAGCTCCATTGTTAGTATCAACGCTTCCCCTTGACTCTGCAATTGATGTATCTAACGCTTTAACATCAATAGAGCTGACTTTTAATGAAAATATCAAATTAGCCTCGTTTAACGATGTAATTATTACACCCGATGTAACAGGTGTAACATCCATTGAAGGCAACAAACTTATTTTTAAACCCGACACTAGCTTCAAACCAAACGAAAATTATCGGCTCGTGGTTAATTACGTAAGCGATTTGTCTGGCAATATTTTAGCGTCAGAGATATCTGTTAATTTCTTAACCATTGGTGATTCCGTGTTACCCACTATACCTACGCTAACACTATCATCAGGTGATAACAGCACTAGCCCGTCATTTAGCTGGAATGCAGCTACAGATGCTTCTGGAATAGCGTATTATAAACTCAAAAGGGGCCAACATGATGTCAATAATATCGTTGACTATAAAACCCTAAGCAATACTACACTGAGTTTCACCGATGCAGGCTTAGAAACTGATCACCCTTATTTCTATCAACTAGAAATAGGTGATAACGCAGGAAATATTGTAAAGAGTAATATTGTTACGCTTACAACACCTCCTGCTATTGTAACTGAAACACCGGTTGAACCCACACCAAATCCTATAGTAGTAACAGATCCTGCACCAGCACCTGTTGCTAAATCACTTACATTGACATGGTCAAGCCCAACACGTAACTCGGATGATAGCTGCCTTACCGACCTACAAGGTTATAGCATAAACTTTAAAGACGCGAACTCGGGTTACGCCTTATTAAAAACAGTAGCTTTAGATTCATTAAGCTTAAATTGCACTATAGATACAACCAACTCAGATACAACTTGTGGTGGCGCTAAGATATGCAGCTATCAAACACAAGAATTTGCTGCTGGTACCTGGTTCTTTAAAGTGCAAGCTGTTAATACAAAAGGCACTGCGAGCTTAGATTCTAATGAGGCTTCTTCTATCATTAATTAAACGAACACGACATTAACGGACTGTTGAGGTGAGCTCATACTTTGGGCTCACCATCTTAATATTAAAGCTCATTATTTTACACCGCATATCCCATCTTAATATCAAAGCAATAACATCAAGGCATACATTTATCTCATTCCAAAAAAACCAAATTCATAACGTTTTAGATTTATCCATTTGATTTTGTAAAAATATCTCAGCCAATTTCAAATCAAATGCCCGGGTAATTTTTATATTATCTTCATGTGCTTCTACCAATAACGGTGAATAACCGGCTATTTCCATAGCAGAAGCATCATCTGTTATTGGCTCGTTTAATTCAATAGCATTGAGAAGCGCTTGTTTTAAACAATCTAAACGAAACATTTGAGGCGTAAGTGCATGCCATAAACCTTCTCTGGCCACAGTTTTTTCTATTTGATTATATTTTTTTGCGCGCTTCATCGTATCTCTAACCGGTAATGCAAGCAAACCGCCATTATCATTATTACTCGCGATATTAATCAAATTTTTAATATCTTCAGGGCGTACACAGGGCCTGGCGGCATCATGAACTAACACCCAAGTTGTATCAATATCTATTACTTCAGCACTCAATAATTCAAGTGCATTTAAAACAGAATCACTGCGTTCTTTTCCACCCGTGGCAACTAATATAGGTTTATCACTTTGATAATTAAGTGCTTGCCAGTATTCATCCACATCACTAATGGATAACACAACACCTTTTATTTCGATTAATGACAGCAATCGATCTAAGGTATGTTCTATAACTGTTTTTTGATAGAGGGGTAAATATTGTTTGGGTTTATTTGCCTGCATACGCTTACCGATGCCAGCAGCAGGAATAATAGCCCAATATTGATTTTTTTGCATAAGGATCCTAGATTAATCAGTTGACCGCATCAAAAACCAATAAGTAAATGAATTAACTGCATTTTTAAAATATGACCCATTCACCCATTTGGTGATCGTGCTTCACCCTAAATTGTACATTTGGGAACGCACCTGACACTATCAAAAAAGACGCGAAGGACTAGCCATTAGCACCTTTTTTGATTACGCTATCTGCGCTCCCAAAAGCACACTTTAAGGTGCTCAACTGATTATTCTGATGGAGGGATAATTTGAAAAAAAACTTCCCCTTTACCTAACATACCCAACTCACTACGTGCACGTTCTTCTATGGCATTATAGCCTTTCTTTAAGTCAGCAACTTCTGCAGTTAAAGCGGCATTGCGGTCTTCTAATTTTTTTTTATCGTGTTGCTGTTTTTTAACTTCTTCTTGCAGGTGCAACAATTGAGGCACACTACCATCACCTACCCAAAGCTTATACTGCAAGGACAGTAATAAAACAATGAGCAGTGATAGTATCCATTTCAATAGTGATCATCTCTTTTAAAAATTAATGCAAAAAACAGGATAACTATTCAACACATTTTAAATTATGTTAAAGAGTTACATCATTATTAATTTAAATGCTTAAACGCCGATTGTCCTGCATAAACCGCTTTATCTCCTAAGGTTTCTTCAATGCGCAATAACTGGTTATATTTTGCAACGCGGTCAGAACGAGAAAGTGAACCGGTTTTAATTTGTCCCGTGCAGGTAGCCACACATAAATCGGCTATTGTGCTATCTTCTGTTTCACCCGATCGATGCGAGACTACTGCAGTGTAACCAGCCTTATGTGCCATATCAATTGCATCAAGTGTTTCACTTAAGGTGCCAATTTGATTAAATTTTATTAAGATAGAATTGGCTATGCCTTTATCTATACCCTCTTTGAAAATTTTAGTATTGGTCACATACAAATCGTCACCCACTAACTGAACCTTATCATTTAAACGTTCAGTTAATTTAGCCCAACCCTCCCAATCACCTTCGTCTAAGCCATCTTCAATGGTAATGATAGGGTATTTGTCGACCCAATCTGCGAGAAAATCGATCATTTCTACTGAAGAAAGTTTTCTGTTTTCTGATGCTAAATCATATTTACCATCAACATAAAATTCTGAACTCGCTACATCAAGGCCTAAGTAAATATCTTTACCCGGCACATAACCCGCTTTTTCAATGGCTTCTAAAATAACTTCGATAGCCTCTTCATTGGATGACAAGTTTGGTGCAAAACCACCCTCATCACCCACAGTGGTTGTCATTCCTCGATCAGATAGCACTTTTTTAAGTGCATGAAAAACTTCAGTGCCATAGCGTAAAGCTTCTTTAAATGAAGGTGCGCCCACGGGCAATATCATAAACTCTTGTAAATCTACACTGTTGTCTGCGTGAGAACCACCATTAATAATATTCATCATCGGTACGGGTAATTTAAAAGTACCGTTGCCTAAATAGTCATATAGATCTTTATTTTCAAAATTTGCTGCTGCGTGGGCAGACGCCAAAGAAGCAGCCAATAATGCATTAGCCCCTAAACGTTCTTTATTTTCTGTACCATCCAGTTTTAACATGATGTCATCAATGGTACGTTGCTCGCGGCAATCAACACCAATTAACGCTTTTTGTATTTCACCATTCACGTTAGCAACGGCTTTAGTCACACCTTTACCCAAGTAACGACTCATATCACCATCACGTAATTCTATGGCTTCACGGGCGCCGGTTGATGCGCCTGAAGGCACGGCAGCTCGTCCGCGCACACCACTTTCTAGAATAACATCAGCCTCTAGTGTTGGATTGCCTCTTGAATCGAGAATTTCGCGAGCGATTATTTGCTTAATTTTAGACATGTTTTCCTCAATACTTTCATGTATTTACGTATATTTCGTTAAGTGTTTTATAGTTTATATTGACTGAGATGCAAGGCGATCAGTCAGTTATAGTAGACTTTCTTCAAATGGGGTTGATTTAACCAGTTCGTCAATACCTTTTAAGCGTGTTAATAATGCTTCCATTTTATCTAATGGCCAGGCATTAGGGCCATCGCTTAATGCGTTTGATGGATCAGGATGGGTTTCCATAAAAATACCTGAAACGCCAGCCGCAACAGCTGCACGCGCTAACACAGGCACATGCTCTCTTTGTCCGCCAGACGTGGTGCCCTGCCCACCGGGTAATTGCACGGAATGGGTTGCATCAAAAACAACAGGGCATTGCGTTTCACGCATCACCGCAAGTGCACGCATATCAGAGACTAAATTATTGTAACCAAAGGAGACGCCGCGATCACACACCATAATTTGTTGGTTACCTGTCGACTTTGCTTTATCAACCACATGCTTCATATCCCAAGGCGCCATAAATTGCCCTTTCTTAATATTTATCGGGATACCAGCTGCCGCCGCTTTTAAAATAAAGTTTGTTTGTCGACATAAAAAGGCCGGCGTTTGGATAATATCGACAATATCCGCCACTTCATCAATGGGGGTGTCTTCATGTACATCCGTTATTACCGGCACACCCACTTCATCTTTCACTTTTTGTAAAATGCGCAAACCTTCGGCCATGCCTAAACCCCGAAAACTTTCAATAGATGAACGATTGGCTTTATCAAATGATGATTTAAAAACAAACGGAATACCGAGCTTATCCGTGATGTTTTTCAGCTCACTTGCCGTGCTTAACGCCATGGCTTCAGACTCTATAATGCAAGGGCCTGCCAACAAAAATAATGGTCGATCTAATCCAACACTAAATCCGCATAAGTCCACGTTTTGTCCTTTTTAAAGTAGTTTGCAATTATTTAGCTCATTCAACATAATTTGAAAAGCAGTTAAAACTAACAGTCACTATTATTTATTTTTATCCCGTTGAACACAGGCCGCTTTTATATAATCGGTAAATAATGGGTGCCCTTTTCGCGGAGTTGATGTAAATTCAGGGTGAAATTGGCATGCAACAAACCAAGGGTGGTCGGCAAGCTCAATCACTTCAACTAAATTACCATCAACAGAGCGCCCTGAAAATACCAAGCCTTTTTCTTCTAATGCCGTTAAATAAGTATTATTAAATTCATAACGATGACGATGCCGTTCAGATACTTTATCTGAGGCATATATTCTCGCAATATGACTGCCCTCTTTTAATAAACAAGGCTGAGCACCCAAACGCATGGTGCCCCCCATATCAGAATGCTCATCACGTTTTTCAGTTTCACCCAACTCATCTTGCCACTCGGTAATAAGCCCAATCACAGGGTGAGTTGTCTGGTGATTAAATTCAGTACTGTGGGCATCTTCCATATCGGCTTGATGGCGAGCAAACTCAATCACCGCAACTTGCATACCCAAACAAATCCCTAAATAAGGCACTTTATTTTCACGGGCATATTTAACGGCGGCAATCTTGCCTTCTACACCTCGTTTACCAAAACCACCTGGCACTAAAATAGCATCTAAACTTTCCAATTGGCTCAAATTACCGGTTTCAAAATTTTCAGAATCAATATATCGAATATTTACTTTAACTTTATGTTGAATACCCGCATGACTTAATGATTCATTTAGTGATTTATATGACTCGGTTAAGTCAACATATTTACCCACCATACCAATGGTGACTTCAGACAGAGGGTGTTCTAAAGCATCAACCACGGCTTGCCAATCAGATAAATCGGCCTCAGGTAAATCAAGGTTTAATTTATCGGCGACAATAGTATCTAAACCTTGGTCTTGTAGCCATTGTGGAATCTTATAAATGTGATCTAGGTCTTTAGCTGAGATAACCGCGTTTTCTTTTACATTGGTAAACAACGAAATTTTACGTCGATGTTCAACCGCCAAGTATTTTTCAGAGCGACAAAGCAAGACATCTGGCTGAATACCAATTGAGCGTAATTCTTTGACCGAGTGTTGCGTGGGTTTCGTTTTTACTTCACCGGCAGAACTAATATAAGGCACCAACGTTAAGTGCATAAACAACACCCGTTCATTGTCTAATTCAACACCCATTTGACGAATGGCCTCAAGAAATGGCAGTGACTCAATATCACCTACTGTGCCACCAATTTCAACCATGGCAACATCAGCACCCGCAGCACCTTTGATAATGCTGCGCTTAATTTCATCGGTAATATGCGGAATAACCTGAACGGTTCCACCCAAGTATTCACCTCGGCGCTCTTTACGTATCACGGTTTCGTAAATACGCCCTGAGGTGAAATTACTGGCTTGTGAGGTTCTAAAATTAACAAAACGCTCATAATGCCCTAGGTCAAGGTCTGTTTCAGCCCCATCGTCAGTTACATAAACTTCACCATGTTGAAACGGACTCATAGTGCCGGGGTCAACATTAATATAGGGGTCCAGTTTGAGCATTTTTACAGAGAGACCACGAGCCTCAAGAATTGCACCTAGCGAAGCGGCAGCGATGCCTTTGCCTAAGGAAGAAACTACCCCACCGGTGATAAATATATAGCGTGTCATTAGGTTAAATTTGGCCTTATAGAGCAGGTTTAGGAGCCATAAAAATCTGGCGCTATATTAGCAAAAAACAATCAAATTCTCAATCACTTAATGTGCTTAAGCACACAGATAAACGCACTTTCAAATCACTAACATTTTACAATCGATTTTCGAGCATGTGTTTTTGTTATGGATTTTATGTCAACATGCGCCATAATCAGAAATAAGCCTTTGCTTTTTAGGCGTGAAACTTCTAACATAAAACTTTAATTATTAAATGCAACTTATTGTTTTTGTTAAATATAATAACGATTAAAAAAATTAATGACAATACTCGAAAATTATAATAAACAAATCAAGTTCAATGGTTTTGAAGCTGATTTAGCTCAACAAAACACAGTTGAATGCTTAGCCAAATTACAACAGCGACTTATTACACACCTCAATTCACAGCAAACCTTCCGTTATAAATTAACGTCTTTTTTAAAACGCCCCCAACCTGTACTCCAGGGATGTTATATCTGGGGGGGCGTGGGACGTGGAAAAACCTGGCTAATGGATATGTTTTTTGAGAGCTTTGGAAAACACTCACCCATTAACAATAAAAAGATCAGGTTGCATTTTCATCATTTTATGGCTTTTATACATGATCAGTTAAGCCTGATTGATGAACAAAAAAAACCCCTCAAACACATTGCAAAATCATTTGCTCAACACTATCAATTATTATGCTTAGATGAGTTTCATGTGTCTGATATAACCGATGCCATGCTATTACACGGCCTGCTTGAAACACTGTTAAAAGAAGGGGTAGTCATCGTTATTACCTCTAATCAAGCGCCAGATAACCTCTATAAAAATGGACTACAGAGAGATCGATTTTTACCTGCAATTGAGCTAATTAAGCAACACCATCAAATTATTCACCTTGAAGGCAACACCGATCATAGATTGCGACTCTTAAAAAAAGCCGATACATGGTACCCGGTGTCTAAAAATAGTGATAAGTTACTCGAAATGCGTTATCTTGAACTAATTACCTGCCGCGCCACACCGAATTTTAAAATACATATTAATTACAGAATCATTGACACCATTTTATATACCAATGATATTATATGGTTTGAATTTATCGTAATATGCGGTAACAAACGGGGATCTGCAGACTATATTGAAATCGCCAAACAATTTCATAGCGTTTTTATTAGTCATATTCCACAAATGGACGATACACATAATGACAA
>UOFF01000369.1_pt1 | contig 17210 bp, 16 predicted proteins | sample 1990091 | NCBI WGS metagenome assembly UOFF01 (sample SAMEA4728526, study PRJEB27164) | hydrothermal vent metagenome | biome: marine basaltic hydrothermal vent biome; feature: marine hydrothermal vent; material: mineral | place: Pacific Ocean | collected 2011-06-14/2011-07-23 | depth 1741 m | reverse complement strand
CATAACGTGGAAAATATTGCATGGGAAAAAGCCGGTATTATGCGCCCCCATAAACCCTCAGTTATTAGTTTGTTTCAGCCGCCCAAGTCATTGTTGCGCCATGCACAAGAAAATAATGTACCTCTTGTTAGACTAGGCCAAGATTATTTATATCAGGGCGTATCTAAAAATCATTGGCAGCTAAATTGGCAAAACAACCATTTTGCTGATCTGCCAATGCCGGCGCTAAAAGGGGGATTTCAATTACAAAATGCCTCTGCTGCTATTATGGCCATTGATTTGCTGAATTTAACACCCAAAATTAGCAGTAATGCAGTTGCTAAAGGGTTGCAACAAGTAACGCTTGCCGGTCGCTATCAACAAATCAATGAAAATCCGTTGGTTACTGTAGATGTGGCGCATAATCGTCAGTCAGCTGATAAATTGGCAGAGCTTTTAAATGATACTCCAAATGCAGGTAAAACAATTGGAATAGTGGCTATGCTGGGGGATAAGGCGATAGCAGACGTATTAAATGCAGTTAAAAGTGAAATAGATCACTGGGTAAGTGCGGGGCTTTTTGTCGAGAGAGGCATGACATCAAAAAACATGGCGCAAGCGGTGCGTAATGTGCAATCAAATGTTAAACTTAGCGCATGTGAGACTGTGAGCGAAGCGTGTGCCCAGGCACTGGCTTTGGCGCAAGAAAATGATCGAATTATTGTTTTTGGTTCGTTTTATACGGTTGCTGAAGCAATAATGTTTATTAAAACTAATAAAGCGAAATAAACCTACTTAAAAACGTTGTACTATGCTGAATAATTATAAGCTTGTGATAAACGTATGTAAGTGTAATGTGACTAACCCGATAGGAACTAAGGTTGAATAGAAAACTTCGCAAACGTATTATTGGTGCAGTTGTATTAACCGCTTTTCTGGTGATTTTTGTACCGGAATGGTTGGACGGTGCCGGACATAAATCACGTTATAGTAAGCAGGTAAGTATTCCCGCTCAGCCTACGTTCAAACCCATATCAGAATATGTCGCGAATGTTGGAACTCAACATACAACGAATGATGCGAAACAGTTGGTAAAATCTGATCAGCCGTTAATTCATGCATGGGCATTACAACTTGGGAGCTTCTCGAATGAAGCTAACGCCGAGGTTATGCGGGATAGTCTTAGAGCTAAAGGTTATGCCAGCTATGTTGATGTACTAAAACAAGCGAATAAAATAACCTATCGAGTGAGAATTGGCCCTGAGTTAGATAAGCAACAACTCGAATTAACCAAAGCGGAGCTTATTAGCAAAGAAAAAATGGAAAGTATGCTGGTGAAACACCCGTGAATATTGAAATGTAACGAATTATGGAAAAAAATTAATGACACTGATTGATTTTGGAATAGTGACAATTATTGCGGTTTTATTATTGCTTGGATTGATCTGGGGCTTTGTAAAAATTGCAATTGCATTAGGCACTTGGCTGGCTGCGAGTACTATTTCTTTTAATTTTGCGCCAAACCTTGCCGCAGCGATGTTGACATCAATTGAGTCACCACCTATGCGACTGGCTGCTGCCATGGGCATACTTTTTGTATTAACCATTATGGTGGGTGCATTGGTGAGTTTTATTGTGCGTCAATTTGTGAGTAAAACGGGGTTAAGTGGTTTAGACCGTGTTTTGGGCCTCGTTATAGGAGGTTCGCTTGGTTTAGTCATTGTGGTTGCACTGGTTTTTGTTGCCGGTTTAACCAATGCACCGAGTTATGACTGGTGGCAATCATCTTTATTAATTGAAAGGTTTGAGGTGCTAGCGTTGTGGTTACAAGGCTATTTACCCAGTGAAATTGCCAAATATTTTTCGTATTAGACGATTTATTGTTCATAGCACCTCAGCACATTTAAAGAATGTGCTGAGGTGCTATCATTTTTTACTACATTCTCGATTGAGGTTTTTATGTGCGGTATAGTCGGTATTGTTGGCCGAACTCCTGTTAACCAAATGTTATATGATGCTTTAATTTTATTACAGCATAGAGGTCAGGATGCGGCTGGTATCGTTACCAGTGAAGGGCGAAAATTCCATTTGCGTAAAAGCAATGGCCTAGTCCGTGACGTTTTTGATACAGATAGCATGAAGCAATTAGTGGGCAATATGGGAATGGGACACGTACGTTATCCCACTGCTGGTTGTTCTTCTGCGGCAGAGTCACAACCGTTTTATGTGAACTCACCTTATGGCATAGCGATGGCGCATAATGGTAATTTAACCAATGCAGCCGAACTAAAAGCTCAGTTATATCAAGATGATTTGCGTCATATAAATACTGAATCTGACTCTGAAATTTTATTGAATGTCTTTGCGCATGAACTACAAGCACAAAAGCAATTAAAAGTGACTTCAGTTGAAATCTTTAAAGCCGTGGCGGAAGTGCATAAACGTTGCCGTGGTGGTTATGCGGTTGTTGCCACCATTGTTGGTAAAGGTGTTTTGGCATTTCGTGATCCGCACGGTATTCGCCCTGTGTGTTATGGCATACGTGAAACAGACTTGGGTACCGAGTATATGGTGGCATCCGAAAGCGTAGCATTGCATGCCCAGGGGTTTGAGTTGGTACGAGATTTAAAACCTGGTGAAGCAATTTACATTGATAAAAAATGTAATGTATTTACCCAACAGTGTGCTATCAACCCTAAAAACACCCCTTGTCTTTTTGAATATGTTTATTTTGCTCGTCCAGATTCAATTATTGATGATATTTCAGTTTATAAAGCTCGCTTACGCATGGGCGGAACCTTAGTTCAAAAAATATTACGTGAGCACCCCAATCATAATATCGATGTGGTTATTCCCATTCCCGATACCAGCCGAACATCGGCCTTAGATGTAGCTTATCATTTGGGGGTTAAATATCGGGAAGGTTTTATTAAAAATAGATATATTGGTCGCACCTTTATAATGCCTGGGCAAACTCAGCGTAAAAAATCAGTGCGCCAAAAATTGAATGCTATTGATTTAGAATTTAAAGATAAAAATGTATTATTGGTCGATGATTCAATAGTACGAGGCACTACATCTAAACAAATTATTCAAATGGCCAGAGATGCGGGTGCTAAAAGTGTGTATATGGCATCGGCAGCGCCGCCTGTGCGTTATCCCAATGTTTATGGAATTGACATGCCTTCACCTAAAGAATTTGTTGCAGATGGTCGTAATAATGAAGAAATTACCCAAGAAATTGGGGCTGACTGGTTGGTTTATCAAGAACTTGATGATTTAATTAAGGCGGTGAAACATGACAGTAAGCTGATAGAAGGATTCGACAGTTCTTGTTTCAACGGAGAATATGTTACGGGTGATATCGATAAAAAATATTTAGAACATTTGGAACATTTACGTTCGGATCAGGCTAAATCTAAGAGTGGAAATTCTAAAAATTTAGCAGGAATTGATCTATATAGTAACCAATAATTCATAATAAAAGGGCAAAATCATTATTTTACCGTTAAATAGATATCTGTTTAAACTATTTTATATTTTACTGATAGGGTTGTTGTCAGAAATGGCCTTTGCAGACGATCATGTGTCATTGATTGTTGAGATGGATAAAAAATTATTTGTTCAAGCGGTTGAGTTTTCATTGGATAAGCAATGGTCTCAGGCTGAACCCATATATCGTGACTTGTTAACACGACATAAATATTGGCCAGAACTGGGTAATAACTTAGCACTCTTATTGTTGCAAACTGACCGACTGAATGAAGCCGAAAAGATGTTTGAACAGGCGCTCAGAGGCACGCCCAGTTACAAAACTACGCTTCATAATCGTTCACAACTATACCAATATCTGGCTTCTCGTGCTTATGACCGGGCATTAGGAGAGCATAAACCAGCGGCATTGCCTCCATTGACACTCATTGAAACAATATATCAAATAAAGAAAAATACGGAAAAAGAAATCTATGAAAATGAGTATGTAGAAGACTCGGCTTTATCTGATTAATCTAGGTTAAACTATTATTTTAAATTAATATCAAATATTGGGCTTATTAAAACCGTTAATGAAAGTCGTTTATCTTTTATTTTTTGTTATGTATTCAACTGCGTTATTTTCGGCTGCGTTACATCCGGAAGAACGTTTGTTAGATGCTATTCATGATATACAGTCAGCAGATTTAACCCGAGCTGAATTAAAACTTAAGTTATTGATAGCCGATATCCCCGATTTTAAATTAGCACAAATGGTTTACGGTGATGTCTTGAATGCGAAAGTTAAAAGCATTAATGATGTGGGCCAAGGGCTAAGCAATGGTTTAGATAAACTATTGTTATTATTGGAATTAAAGAACCGTTATGGTGCCAGTCGTGAGGTGAAAATTAATCAGGCTATTCCCTCAGCGTTAGCACGACTTGATGCATTCTATCGGCATGTGATTGTTGTTGATTTAAGCAAATCCCGTTTATACTTATTTGATAATACACAACAGGTCCCCGTGTTAGTGGATGACTTTTTTATTTCCATGGGGCGCAGTGGTGCAGGTAAATCCCGTGAAGGTGATTTAAAAACACCTTTAGGTGTATATTTTGTGCAATCACATATAAACGCCAAACAATTAGTGGATAAATATGGTGAAGGAGCATACCCGATAAATTATCCCAATGCGTGGGATCGCCTATTGCAAAAAACCGGCTCAGGAATTTGGTTGCATGGTACTCGCAGTGGTACCTATAATCGACCGGCGCTGGCATCTGAGGGCTGTGTGGTTTTACCTAATGCAGATTTACAACGTGTTGGGCGTTATATTGATATTAAAAACACGCCGTTTATTATTGGTGACAATATTGAATGGTTAATGCTTAATCAATGGAGACAACAGCAGCGAGTCGTCAATCAAATACAAGAAAATTGGGTGACCGACTGGCAGAGTTTAAATGTTGAACGTTATTTAAGCCATTATTCGAAAAAATTTACTCATGACAAAAAAGGCTTATTTTCATGGGCAAAACATAAGCGGCGTGTGGCAAAATACAAAACAATAATTAATGTTACATTATCCAATATTAGTTTGTTGATGCACCCTAATGAGAAAATCATGGTAGCCACTTTTTTACAGATATATGAAAGTGATAATTTTTCAAGCGAAAGGTGGAAGCAGCAATATTGGGAAAAAGAACATGACGGGCAATGGCGTATAGTGCTCGAAGATAAAATTTCACCGCTTAAACGCTATGCGTTAGATTGATTTGTGATAAAACGGGTGGTTATAAATGAATAAAATTATTGTCAATATAGATGAGCAAAGATTATACCTAATGAACCCTAGTAGTCACCCAATAACAGATTATCCCGTATCGACCTCCATGTATGGTGTCGGTAATGAAAATGGCAGCTATAAAACGCCTTTAGGTAAGCACGGTATTGCCGAAAAAATAGGTACGGGTTGTGCAATGACTGAAGTTTTTGTTGGCCGTCAACCTATTGGTCAATTTGATGTTTTACAAGCAGGCGGTCATGCTTTACCCGAAGATGTCATTATGTGTCGAATTCTACGCTTAAAAGGCTTAGAACCTGGTTTGAATCAGGGTGAGGCAATAGATAGCTATTTACGCTATATTTATATTCATGGAACGTCTGAAGAAAATAAAATAGGTCAACCAGCTTCTCATGGTTGTGTGCGCCTGCGAAATAAAGATATGATTGAATTATTTGACCGTGTCGATGAAGGCTGTCAGGTCAATATTATTAGAATAATGTAGAGTGAAACAGGAACATGCAAAATGAGTGATTTTGAGAATTTAGAAGCTGAATGGGCATTTGCCACACAAGCGGTTAGAGCCGGGCAAACACGTACCCATGAACAAGAACACAGTGAACCGATTTTTCCCACATCAAGTTTTGTGTTTTCGACAGCAGCTGAAGCGGCTGCGAGATTTTCGGGCGAACAAGCAGGTAATATTTATTCGCGTTTTACGAACCCTACGGTAAGAACATTTGAAGAACGTTTGGCCTGTTTAGAAGGTGGAGAGTGCTGTGTTGCTACTTCATCTGGTATGTCAGCCATTTTAGCGATCTGTTTAGGGTTATTAAAAACTGGCGATCATATCGTTTCTTCGCGCAGTATTTTTGGCACTACAACCGTACTGTTTACCAACTTATTGGCTAAACTGGGTATAGAAACTACGTTTGTTGAGTTATCGAATCTTGATGCCTGGGAACAAGCGGTTAAAAAAAATACCCGATTGTTTTTTCTGGAAACACCCTCTAATCCATTAACAGAACTCGTTGATATTAAAGCACTGTCTGAGATTGCACATAAAAAAGGCTGCTTAGTGGCGGTTGATAATGTATTAGCAACACCCGCATTACAACAACCCATTAGCTTAGGTGCTGATATCGTGATTCATTCGGCGACCAAATATATTGATGGACAAGGGCGCTGCATGGGTGGAGCCGTTGTGGGTACCAAAGAGGTTGTGGGTACAGATGTTTATGGTTTTTTACGCAGTGCAGGGCCTACCATGAGCACGTTTAATGCATGGGTGTTTCTTAAAGGTTTAGAAACGCTAGATATTCGCATGCAAGCACACAGTGCTGGCGCACTTGAATTGGCTTGTTGGTTAGAACAGCAGGCCCAAGTAAAACAGGTTTACTATCCAGGGCTTGAGTCTCATCCCCAACATCAGTTGGCAAAAATACAACAAACAGGTTTTGGTGGTCTATTATCATTTGAACTGAAGGGTGGAAAGACAGCAGGGTGGAAACTTATAGATGCGACACAAATATGTTCAATAACGGCGAATTTAGGTGATACCAAAACTACAATTACACACCCTGCAACCACAACCCATGGCAGATTAACACCAGAGCAACGTCAGGAATCCGGTATTGATGATGGCTTAATTCGGGTTGCTGTGGGTTTAGAAAACATAGACGATATTAAAAATGACTTAGCGCGTGGTATGAATAACTAACCATAAGGGTAAAGCGTGTCAGAATTAGCTAATCTTATTGTTGCAGAACGTCAAACACCATTATTGCTGGTGGTTGACGACGATATATTAATTCGTTCCATGCTAACGAAGGCCCTGCAAAGACAGGGTCTTGAAACCATAGAAGCGTCTAATGGCGCAGCAGGCATTGAGCTATTTCAACAGTTTCGCCCGGATTTGGTATTGCTTGATGTATTAATGCCCATCATTAATGGCTTTGAAGCATGTCGAGAAATGCGCGTTATCGACCCTGAAAACACAGTGCCAATCATTATGTTAACGGGCTTAGATGACGTGGCTTCAGTTGATAAAGCGTTTGATGCAGGTGCCACAGACTTTATTTCTAAACCTATTAACTGGAGTTTATTTTCCCAACGCGTGCGTTATGCATTGCGATCTCGCGAAATGGATTTTGAGTTACGTAAAAATCAACATCGTGTTGCGCATACTTTACAAGCTGCCATGTTAGGTTATTGGGATTGGGATTTAAAAACCGGTGAATTTAGTTTTCCTGCCGGGGTTTTAGAAATGCTGGGCATTGATCGAAGCAGCGGTACAATGTTTGAAGATTTATTAAAATATGTGCCAGAAGAAGACCGAAGTCGGGTGGTGCACGCTTTTGATGATGCTCGGGAACGGGGTGTGCGGTTTGTTTTAGAGCATCGTATTTGGGGTATTGATAACAAAGAAAGATACGTTTATCAACAATGCAATATCATTATGGGTGAGGATAAAAAACCCAGTTATATACTCGGCACCATACAAGATATAACCGCATTAAAGCGCGCTGAAGATATGATTTTGCACCAGGCTTATCATGACTTATTGACCGACCTTCCTAATCAAACCCTATTCAAAGAACGCCTAACACATGCAATTAAAGTGGCAGAGCATGCGGTTCATAAAGTCGCGGTTGTGGTGATGGATATTGACCGCTTTCAATTAATTAATGATAGCTTAGGGTATGACATAGGTAATGAATTGTTAGTTGCTTTTGCCGGTTTCTTAAGTAGCATTATTAACGAAGGGGATACTATTGCTAGAATTAGTGGAAATGAATTTTCACTATTGTTGGAAAGTGAGTTTTCAACGGAGGAAATTACTGGGGTATTATATAATTTAAATAAAGCGTTAAAAGCTAATACGTTTGATTTGGGTAATCAAGAAATTATTTTGTCACTCAGTTTGGGGGTATCTCTTTATCCTGATGATGAAAAAGATGCGGGTGAATTAATTGCGTGTGCGAATGCTGCTATGCGTAAAGCAAAAGGTCTTGGTGGTGATCAAGTACATTTTTATACCAGTAATATGAATCGCCGTGTAGATGATCGCCTACGTATGGAAACCGATTTACGTAATGCAATTGAAAATGAGGAGTTTGAATTATTTTATCAGCCGCAGGTGGATGTAAAAACGCGTAAAATAATTGCCACCGAAGCCCTAGTGCGTTGGCGACATGAGGAGTACGGCTTGGTGTCACCCATTCGATTTATTCCATTGGCAGAGGAAACCGGATTAATTCTCCCATTGGGGCATTATGTGCTTGAACATGCGATTAAGCAAACCAAAGCTTGGAGCTTATTAGGCTTTGATTTAGATGTGGGTATAAATTTATCTGCAAGGCAGTTTATGCAAGAAGATCTAGTTGACCAAATACAACAGTTAATTTCAAAGTACGATTTGAATCCGTCACATATTGATTTAGAAATTACTGAAACCATTGCCATGACCGATGCTGAAAATAGTGTCAAAAAATTACATCAATTAAAAGAACTTGGCGTGAAATTATCAATGGATGATTTTGGTACAGGTTATTCATCATTAAGTTACTTGCATCAGTTTCCATTGGATATTTTAAAAATTGATCGCTCTTTTGTAAAGGATATTGCCAATAATAATGAAGATGGTGCGATTGCTAAAGCGGTTATTGCTATGGCTCATAGTATGAATTTAAAAGTCATTGCCGAAGGTGTTGAAACAGAAGAGCAATATAAATTTTTAAAGGACCATGGTTGTGAAATGATTCAAGGCTATTTAATATCAAAACCTTTGAGTGTTGAAAAGTTTGAAAAAATTTTATAAAAAGTAATGTTTGACATGTACTCAAAGCGTTATCTCGTTCCCACGCTTTGCGTGGTAATGCATACTAACTGACAGGTTATATCTATAAACCGTAAATGAAACGGTTATGTGGTGTATGAATTCCCACGGAGGACCGTAGGAACTAGAGAAAAATCAAACAAAAAGTTTACGCCTAAACTCATAACGTTTTGATTGTATTCAGGTTAGTGTCTTTATCTCGTTCCCACGCTTTGCGTGGTAATGCATACTAATTGACAGGTTATATCTATCTCTCGCGACGACTTTCATTCTCAGACAGCCTCCTAGCCACTGTATTTCTATTATCTCGTTCCCACGCTTTGCGTGGTAATGCATACTAACTGACAGGTTATATCTATAAACCGTAAATGAAACGGTTATGTGGGGTATGAATTCCCACGGAGGACCGTGGGAACTAGAGAAACTCATAACGTTTTGATTGTATTCAGGTTAGTGTCTTTAATACACGTTATTGCCATTCGATTTCTTGCATTATGATACGTATAAACCATACTTCATGTGAATGAAATAAATATAATATTAGTATGTTCTAAAAATATTATATGCCATAAATAACCCATGAATATTCATGCTTAGTTATTATTTGATTTAAAATTTTTTAGTCTTATTTGGATATTCAAAAACGTTAATGAAAAATAACTCAAAATTTCTTATTACTGCTGGGTTTGTGTCTATCGTAATGGTAATGATATTGCTTGCGGTTTTTTATTTGTCTAAGTTTCGTAGTGTGAAACAAGCAATGACAACACTTGTCGAACAAACCAATGTGAAAACACGTGCAGCGAATACCATGCGTGACACAATACGTATACGTTCTTTAGCTTTACGTAATATGCAGTTAGAAACTGATGTGTTTAAGCGTGATAAATTATATATGGATTTTATTAATTATGCGACGAATTATCGTGAAGCAAGAAATAATTTTCAATATTTTGTTAAAAATTCAGAAGAAATTAGTATACTAAAAAAGCTTAAAAAAAGTGCCGGATTATCTCAGCCTATTAATTTTGAAGCAGCTGAGCTTCTTATGTCGGGTGCAATGGGCGAAGAGTTAGAAGTTGTTTTAGCTGAGGCACAATTTTTACAAAATAATGTATTTGATTTGCTAGATAAATTGGTTGTTATTGAAAACAAATATTCAGATGAGGCACTTTTAAAAGTTAATCGGAATTATAAAGAAACCCAATATTTATTAATTTTCATGATACTAATCTCTATTATTATTAGTATTGTGGTTGCATTCATGGTGATTAAAAGTGTTGGGATAAAAAATCAAAAAATTGTATATCAAGCGACACATGACAGCTTAACCGGGTTAATTAATCGGGATGCATTTGAAATTGAGTTAACCGCTGCATTAAAGAAAGTTGAAATTAATGATCATAAAAATATATTATTTTATATGGATTTAGATAATTTTAAAATAGTTAATGATACATGTGGTCATGTTGCCGGTGATCAACTTTTAAAAAAATTGCCCAAGCTATTTCAAAAGCATAAACGTAAATATGATTCATTAGCAAGATTGGGAGGTGATGAGTTTGGTCTTTTATTGATCGATTGTAATCTTGAAAATGCAAAAAAAGTTGCGGTTGAATTTCAGCAAGAAGTTGAAAACTTTAAATTTCATTGGGAAAATAAAATATTTTCTGTTGGTATAAGTATTGGTATTGTATTAATAGAAAGTAGTCACATGGATATATATGAATTACTATCAGAAGCTGATACCGCCTGTTATACAGCAAAAAATAAAGGTGGAAATAATATTCAAATTTATAGAGAAAATAATAAGAAATTAAATGAAAATAATGGAAAAATGCACTGGCTGAGTGATATTAATGAAGCATTAAAAAATGATCATTTTATTTTATTTTATCAGTTAATATTGCCACTAAATGAGATAGGGAAAGATGAAAATTATTACGAAGTTTTATTAAGGTATAGAGATAAATCTGGGGAAATATTGCCACCTTCATCATTGTTAAGCACTGCAGAACGTTTTGGTATGATTGGACAGGTCGACCGATGGGTGATAAAAAATGCATTTATATGGCTATCAAAATGTAAGCATATAAAAAATTTAAGGCTTTCTATTAACTTGTCTGGTAAATCACTTAATGATGAGAAGATATTTAGTTTTATTGAAGAATGTTTGCATAAATATAAGGTAGATCCACGTGATATTACCTTTGAAGTTACTGAAACAGCGGCAATAAATACATTAGATGCTGCTAAAAAACTAATAAAGTCATTAAAAGAAATTGGATGCAAATTTTCGTTAGATGACTTTGGTAGCAGCCTTTCATCATTTAAATATTTAAAGAATCTCCCTGTTAATATTTTGAAAATTGATGGCGGTTTCGTAAAAAACATTGTCAATGACCCTGTTGATTTTGCAATGGTTAAATCAATTCATGATATTGGTAAAACCATGGGTATGTTAACGATTGCTGAATTTGTTGAAACTGAAGCGATAATAGATAAATTACGTGAAATAGGTATTGATTATGCGCAAGGATATGCAATTGCAAAGCCGTCTAGAGAAATACTGGCGGTAGTGAAATAATAGCGTTTTTCGGTGTTAGTTTTTTAGCCTTGCCAATCTTTAGGGAATTTTCCGCTCAATATATAAGCGAAAGCGATAATTTCAGCGATAGCACGGTATAAGTTTTCGGGTATTTCATCACTTAAATTTAATTCTGCCAGCACTTCTATGAGTTCTTCATCTTGTTGTAACGGAACGTTATGCTTTTTTGCTGTTTTTATGATTTCATTTGCAATGGGGCCAATGCCTCGAGCACTAACATTAGGTGCGCTTTTACCATCATATTCTAATGCAACAGCAATAGGAATGGATTGTTTCATATGTTTTCATCCAATAAATTCATTAAATAATTTATATGAGGTTTGTTTTCAGTTAGTGTGTTTTCTACGGATAAATGAGTGATGTTTAAACCGGCATTTATGAAAGAAGATTTTAATAGAGGAAAAAGTTGTTGTATTTTCTTTGCTGTTTTTTTGTGTTCAGTGTTAAATTTGCTGGTGATTTTATTGCCTATTAAGTCGATGGTTGATTGTACTTTTCCTAATGTTTTAAAATTAAAATCGAGTGTAACAGACCAATGCTTTTCATCAGGATTCTGTTTTTCATTTTTTTGTTCTTCACCGACTTCTTGAATACGATATCCAATGTCAAAACGTTCACTACTGTCTTTAAAAACTAAGTTAAACAGTAAGAGAAGCATATTGTCGCCATCACGGCTCATGGGTTGTAATTGTAGGCTAGTTACTTTACTAATAGCTTGCTCAACTAATTGACTGAGTTCTAAAAGCATTAACTGATAATTGATTTGTTCATGTACTTTAGGCGCAATATTTTGAGCAAATGTGAAGGCAATTATTTTATTTAAAAAGTTTATTTCTTTAGGAATTGAACTGGTTGAATTGGAGTCATTTAAAAAATTACTGATCTGGGTTAATGATGTTTTTGGTAATAATGATATCAGTTTATTGATAAGAAATATCGCTTGTGTATTACGTAAAGGTGTGTTTTCTTGATTGATGAGTGATGTTAATTGTAATACATGTTGATGGGAGGTATTACTCATATTTTTATTAGGTAATAATGACATGAGTTCAGATTTTATCGATAATAATTGATATTTAAAATCATTTGATAAACTATTGTTTGTGGTATTACTAAGGGTGTTAATGGTAGATTGTTGAATTAGTTTAGATTCTAAAAATATTCCACTATTCAATATTTGTTGTTTTAATTGTGTAGCGCTGATATTTTGTGTTTTAACCTGTAAGGTGCTTTGTAAGTTGGTTAGCAATGTTTTCAATGGAGAAGGCAATTTTTCATGTGTCTTTTTGTCAGTTGTTAATGTATCGGCAATCGCTTGAACTTGGCTAAAAGATTGTTGAACAGAAATAAATTGACGTAACTTAATACCTGCAATGTCATTTTCTCTGGGTGCCAATGTTGCTGTTTTTAATATGCTGAGTATAGGTAGCTTGGTTAGTGTTGTATTGGTCGACACATCAAAGGCTGTTTTAACTAATAATTTAACTTCTTGACCCTGTTTTAAAGGGATGGGTGTTTTAGCTTCTACCATTTGTTGGCCTATTTTAATTAACACATTTGATGCGGTGTTTCCGCCGCGCTCTGTAGTTCCATTTAATACTTGCCCTACTTTCCATGCTTTAGTGATATCAGATATGATGCGGGCTTTTATTGTATTGCTTTGTTTTAATGGGGGTATTTCCATGATGAGTTTATAACCTAAATTTATCAGTTGCAGGTGTTTAACTTAGTTTAAATAGGGTGAAAATTTGTGGTTTGAGCTGATTAGTGCAGGCTGAGTGACAATTTTTTGGCAAAGGTAAGACATGTTTTAAACCTCACAGTAATCATTTGTATCTTTGGTGTCATTTAACTAACTACAATTGTAGCGCTTAAGTATCACACTTGCAGGCTTGTGGATGAATTTAACGATTTATTTATTTATTTTATAAGAGCCTATCTTATTGAAGTTAAATGAATTAATACTATGCTTACTAATTATCAGTGGGTTTTATGATTAAAAATTATGATGTTACAGGCGCGACTTAATTTATTTTATGATTAACGGCATGTTTTTTGCATTTCTGGTATTAACAATAGAGGAAAGTTTCAATGGCTGAAGAAAAAAAAGATCCAGGTGAGGGTGAAGAGGATAAAGAAGAACCTAAAAAAGGTGGAATGATGAAAATCATTTTGCTCATTAATGGAGTGCTACTTCTAGTGGGAATAGGTGTAGGTGTGTTTTTATTTATGGGCGAAGAAGAGCCTGCGGAGACAGTCGATAGTGAAACGATAGAAGGTGGCGAAAGCGCAGAAGGCAGTAAACCAGAAAAATCTAAAGGAACACCCATATACGTGCCATTACATCCTGCATTCGTAGTGAATTTTGAAAACCAGGAGCAGGTTGCTTTTTTACAAATTGATATACAAATTATGACCTATGATTCATCGGTTGAATCGGCATTGAAAAAGCATATGCCAGCTATACGTAATGAGTTGTTATTGTTATTGGGTGGTAAACAATACCATGAAATTAATACCCGTGAAGGTAAGCGTGCATTGAGCCAGGAAGCCATTGTTGCAATGCAAGATGTATTAAAAGACGTGGGTGAATCGAGCTCAATTGAAGCACTGTATTTTACCAGTTTTGTCATGCAGTAATTGGTGATAATTTTTGAGAAAGAATAATTATGGCAACAGCTGATGTTTTAAGTCAAGACGAAATCGATGCCTTATTACATGGGGTAGATGATGGTGATGTTGAAACGGATTTTGAAGATTTAAACGATGGATCGGCACGATCATTTGATTTTAATTCTCAAGAACGTATTGTTCGTGGGCGACTGCCCACACTGGAAATGATAAACGAACGCTTCGCACGAAATTTACGTGTCAGTATGTTCAATCTTTTACGTCGCCAGGCAGAAATTGCAGTAGGTGGCGTTCAAATGATGAAATTTGCTGAGTATGTTCACAGTTTATATGTGCCTACCAGTTTAAATATGATAACTGTTAATCCATTAAAAGGCGTCGGGCTTTTTGTTATTGACCCTAAACTAGTGTTTATCATTGTTGATAATTTTTTTGGTGGTGAAGGGCGTTTTTATAATAAAATTGAAGGACGGGAATTCACTCCAACCGAACAACGTGTTATTAGTATGTTGTTAGAGCAAATATTTAAAGATTTAGAAAATGCATGGAAGCCGATTAAACCTTTGACATTTGAATACCAGTCATCTGAAGTTAATCCACATTTAGCTAATATTGTTAGCCCAACAGAGGTTGTGGTAGTCAGCACTTTTCGTATTGATCTTGAAGGTGGCGGCGGTGACTTACATATCACATTGCCTTATTCGATGGTTGAACCAATTCGAGACTTATTGGATGCAGGTGTGCAGTCAGATGTTTCTGAAGTTGATGATCGTTGGCGTTTATCTTTACGCGATGAAATTTTTGAATCGATGGTAGAAATTAAAAGTTTTTTAACCGAAGTAGAGCTTAATTTATCAGATGTTAATCAATTTAAAGTCGGCGATGTTATTCCTTTTGATATGCCGGAACAAGTTATTATGTCAGCAGAAGAAATTCCTTTGTTTCGTTGCTCTTTAGGTGTTTCTCGTGGAAATGCGGCGATAAAAGTGAATGAACGCGTTACCCGTCCCGATTTAAATATTTTGCAAGATTTAGATGAAAATTAGAGAGTGTAAACTATGAGTGATGAAACAGATGCAGGTGAAGAAGATCCCTGGGCAGAAGCTTTGGAGGAGCAAGCTGATTCAGAAGCAACTGCGGGTCAGGCAGATGCTGCGAGTTTTGGTGAGCTCACCGATTCAAGTTTACCCGCTTCCGACGTTAATTTAGATGTAGTGCTGGATATTCCGGTTAACATGTCAATGGAAATTGGCAGAACGAAAATTAGTATTCGTAATTTATTGCAATTAAATCAGGGGTCTGTTGTGGAGCTTGAGCGTTTAGCCGGTGAGCCGATGGATGTATTAGTTAATGGAACCTTAATTGCACGGGGTGAAGTGGTGGTGGTTAATGAAAAATTTGGTATTCGTTTAACTGATATTATTAGTCCTGCAGAACGTATAAAAAAATTAAAATAAAAGTTTGCTGAAAGCCACTGGATTCCTGCCTTCACAGGTATGACAATGTTGGGAATTTATCTGTCTAGGTTTAATTATTTTGATGCCGTTAATTTGTTACTAAATAGTATAAATAAACTGAATTAATTAAATGTTATTAAGGGTAAGCTAAATAAAAATGAGTGTTTTAAAACAACAATATGCATGAAATAATGAAATTAATGTCTAAAAAATTTATTTTTTTTATTAACTTTCTATCCATATGGGCATTTCCAATATTGGTTTTGGCTGAATCTAAATCTATTGTTAAACCCACATCTGTTGAAGCTTTTTCAATGATGGGTGCTTTGAATATGGCGATGGGTTTAGTTGTGGTGATCGCATTTATTTTGGGACTGGCCTGGGTGCTTAAAAAATATTCGAAATTACCAGGCGTTAATCAAGTCGATATGAAAGTGCTGGGTGGCATTTCATTGGGTACGCGAGAAAAGGCGATTTTAATTGAGGTGGAAAACACTCGGTTATTGGTGGGTGTTACCCCGGGGCATATTCAAACACTTCATGTCTTACAGGGCGAATCTGATTCGAATTCAGTTGTCCCGAATGCAGATTCATTTCAATCTAAGCTGAATGATCAGTTAGAGATTGATAAGTGAATAAGTTATTTGTCTATGTTATAAAAAATAGTGTGCTCATAGGGGGGCTTTTATTCGTTTCATTCTCAGCGCTGGCCGAACCTGGCTTACCGGCCATCATTATAAAAGACACGGCAGGGGGCGGAAAATCTTATTCCTTATCGCTTCAGGTGTTGGCGTTTATGACGGTGTTGTCGGTGTTGCCGGCGCTGCTATTAACCATGACCTCTTTTACGCGTATTATTATTGTGTTGTCGATATTGCGCCAGGCATTAGGAACCGCACAAACGCCGTCTAATCAAATACTCATTGGGTTGTCTTTGTTCTTAAGTTTTTTTATTATGGCGCCGGTGTTCTCTGACGCGTATGAAAATGCCTACAAACCGTATATTGAAGAACAAATCAGTGCAGATGTGGCGATTGAGCGGCTTAAAAAACCATTTCATCACTTTATGGTGCAGCAAACTCGGGAAACTGACTTAGAATTATTTGCTAATCTGGCCGGAGATGATGCTTATGATACGCCAGAATCTGTGCCATTTTCTGTATTAATGCCATCATTTCTAACCTCAGAATTAAAAACCGCATTTCAAATAGGGTTTATGTTATTCATCCCATTTCTTATAATCGACTTGGTCGTGGCAAGTGTGTTAATGGCGATGGGTATGATGATGTTGTCGCCATTGATAATTTCGCTGCCTTTTAAGTTGATGTTGTTTGTGCTGGTTGATGGTTGGGCTTTGGTTGTGGGTACGCTGGCGGCAAGCTTTATCGTTACCTAGGAGGCCGTCCGAGAACAAGATTTGAAATCAAGCATTCTGAAATAAT
>UOFF01000083.1_pt1 | contig 17567 bp, 9 predicted proteins | sample 1990091 | NCBI WGS metagenome assembly UOFF01 (sample SAMEA4728526, study PRJEB27164) | hydrothermal vent metagenome | biome: marine basaltic hydrothermal vent biome; feature: marine hydrothermal vent; material: mineral | place: Pacific Ocean | collected 2011-06-14/2011-07-23 | depth 1741 m | reverse complement strand
GCCATTTTAAATCGGAGCGCCATTCCGTGTTAATATCAATACCGTGAATGTGATAAGGCCCTTTACGCCAGGGCATTAATTGTTTTAACATGGCTTCCAGTTGCAATTTTTCTTGATCGCTCAAAGCCAGTGCTGCATTCACGCTCACCTGCGGTGAATTTAAATCAATATACTGTGATGTGCTTTGTGATGTATCTTGTGATGTGATGCGGGGAAGCGCTTGTAACGCGGCTTGCCAACCTGCGAGTTTGCCATAAGTATCATTACATAACCCTTGCTTAATTTGTTCGTCTAAAGTTTCTAACCAAGCATCTAATTTTGACTCGCGCATCAATTCAAATAATCGATTAACATTCATGTTAATAACATCTCATTATTTAATTGCCAAAAAAGAAACGAAATTAAAACATTGAAACCAAACTAACACTTCAGAAAAACCCGCCTGTTTTAAACGCGTCATATGCTGTTCGATGGTTTCTGCGATTAACACGTTTTCAAGTGCCGAACGTTTCTGGCTAATTTCCAGTGCTGAATAACCATTGGCTTTTTTAAACGCATGATGCAATGTGGTTAATCGCTTTTGATCTGAGGCATTTTCCATTTTTATTTTTTCAGACAATACCATCACACCACCCGCATTTAATCCTTGATAAATGTTGCCAATTAAATCTTGACGTAATTTTTTTGCAATGAATTGCAAAGTAAAGTTCATCATGACTAATGAAGCGTTGCTAATGTTAACGTTGTTGATGTCCGCCAATTCCACACAAACATTAACATTTAATTTTTTATGCTGAGATGTTAACGTTTGACAGGCATCAATCATTGCCTGAGAGTTATCAATTGCCATGAACTTAACATTTTCTTCCCCTATGCCCTGCTGCATCGCCAATGTTGCGGCCCCTAAAGAACATCCCAAGTCATAACAAACACTACCCGAAGTGACAAAGGTGCGCGCTAACACAGGAAACATCGAAAGCAATGTGGTATATCCCGGTACTGATCGACCAATCATATCCTCAAATACTTTGACCACAGCATCATCGAACACAAACCCGGCTATTGTCTCTCTTGGTTGGGAGTATAAATTATCTTGATCCTGAATTTCGGGCGGGTTTTTATTCATGAATATCTACTGAGTTACAAACGGGTGTGATTTTAACAAATTAAAAAAGGTGAATTTCTGATTCGGGCAGGTCAAACCGGCGCTTGTCAAACAAGACGCCGCCAAAGCGGTTTGCCCTCCCCTACAAAACAACACTTACGAGTGAATGAAACCCGCAGCCCATACCTTGATCTCTTCAATCAATTTTGCTCGATGATGCTCCAACGAATAAGTATGGCTTGCACCGGGCCAATAATGCTCAGTGCAATAGTCCTGATAGTTATCTAGCCCCAAAACTCGCCCCATTTGTCCCAACTGGTTATAGTAATCCTGAGAGTAGCTAGTGAGCAGAGAGAAAACTCGCCCTTTTCTCTGGCGTATCAATTCAAATGCCGCTTGCGTCTGCTGGCTACTGGGAGAATCCCTCAAACCAACTTCTGCTAATGATGGTTCATTGCCGTTATCCGGATTAAATACTTTACGTGCAATATGTTTCAACTTGCGTTGATATCGGCCAAGATGAGTAAATTTTTTTACCATATCTCGCACCTGGAAACCTTCATCCTGTTCGCAAACCGGATCGAGTAACACCATACCCACAACCCGAGGGTCCTCAGATGTAACCCTGATCGCATCATCGGCGCCTGAACAAAGCCCGCACGCAATAAGCTGCAATTGATTCTGGCGCGCTTCTAAAACCGTAATGATATCGCTGAAATCTTCCATCAGAGATTGCTCAGCTGTCAGGTGTTGGCGGGAGAAACTATCACCTTTGCCAGCCAAATCAACTCGCAGTGAAGTAAAGCCTATTTCAGCGAGCTTCCTGGCAAGGCGCACATACAGCCGCCGAGGTCCAGCCCGATGAGTAATGCCGGAACTTAAAAATACAAAGATTGGCAATGCTTGCACAATATGTGCGGACGGGCTCGGTTGCGTTAAAATTCCAAACAATCGCCCACCTTGGCCGAATTGAAGGGGTTCTTCCATCATGATTTGGTCAGACATACGATAAGTTTCTCCAGTACGGGTTGTACGAATATTAAGTCTTCGCTTTGATTTCCCCAATCACAAAAAAGTTGCACCAGATCCTGTGCAACGTCTTCCACTGGAAAAGTAGAATGGGAAGATGTATTAATAATGTGTAACTTATTCTTTGAAATACTCGAATAGACATTGGAATTAAGCGAACAAAATTCCTCAATCATACTCCTGGATAAACGGTACCCCCCACCATAATCACACTCGTGCGTCGCTTTACGCTTCTCGGCACGACTCATGTTAAAGTTTTTCTTAAGCGAGCTCTCCTGCGCTTGGCGGAGTGCTTGAAGGTACTCCGTGCCATCAGAAATAGGATCCCATAAAACGATACGCTGAACACCGCTAATAGAACCAATAGACTGACAAGCAAGCAATGCCCCTGCTCGTACGCCCAGAATTTGCACTGTATTACAGCCCGAAATCTCGCGCCCTTCTCGTATGGCCAACTCAATATCTTCTACCCAACCTGAGGTGGTTATTTTATCTAGGTCACCAAACGAATCACCTGTCCCTCGATAATCGAATCTAAATACATGGTGTCCCAGTTCTGCAATTGAAATAGCAAGCTTTCTAAGCGCCTGATGAGTACGGGTATATTCTGAGAACAATGGAGGACAAATAATAGTTAGGACTTTATTATCATAACCTGTTGGTGGGTGATAAATGCCAAAGAGTTGTTGCTGACTTGGGCCAAAATAGAAAGCTTCGATATCATGTGCACTACGTTCGACAGGCGGTTTCATTCTATCCTGGCCTTCTTGGCCATTTCCAGATGGGACGGCAGCGGCTATACCTGCCACACTTTCTTGGAGAAGCAACCGCAGGTTGAGCGTCACACCCAGTTCGTTCTCCATTTGCATCATTGCACGCATCGCCAATAGTGAATGCCCCCCCATCTCAAAAAACTTGTCGTTACGACCAATCGCCCTGATAGGCTGAATAAGTGCGGTCCAGATTTCAGCGATAGTAACCTCGATCGGGTTCGCTGGAGCCTCATCTAAACCCATAACGCTTTTTTCTGTACTCGGTATTGGCAGCCGTTGCTGATCCACCTTACCATTGGATGTCAGCGGAATCTCATCCATCAGCAGGAAGTACTGTGGAATCATGTACTCAGGCAGATTTGCCCGTAGATGTTTTCGAAGATTAGCAGGGGCCAATGCACCGATTTTTGTTGGCACACAACACGCGACTATACGTACATCATCAGGCCCTACAGACCAAAGATATACCGCCACATGTTGTATAGCCGAACACTCAGCAAGCGAAGCTTCAATCTCACTCAGCTCGATCAATGCACTTACTAAGCGATTGATAGTCGGATTTAGAAAAAGCGCTCTGACATCACAATTTAATCCAATGCGGCGCATTTTCTCTACGATGGTCAGCGCTAAAAGTGAGCGCCCCCCTAAAGCAAAAAAGTCATCGTTTATACCCACTTGTGCCAGCTGAAGCACATCAGCCCAAATTTCCGCAATAGATTTTTCTGTTGCGGTTTGAGGCGCCGTATAAGTTGCAGTCGAGGTATCAGAACGCCCCGGCACGGGTAATCGTTTGCGGTCGGTCTTTCCACTCACGGTAAGCGGCAATTCGTCGAGAAATACAACAGCACTTGGAATCATATGCGAAGGCAATACTTGTGATGCGTATTCTTTCAATTCCTCCACAGTCAGTGATTCTCGTAAAACCACATAGGCACAAAGGCGTTGATCACCTGGAGTGTCTTCACGAACTATTGCAACACATTGGCCGACCTTGTCGTGGGCGCTTATAATTGCCTCAATTTCACCGAGTTCAATTCGCTGCCCACGTATTTTAACTTGGAAATCAAGACGCCCTAGGTACTCAATGGTTCCATCATCCAGATGTTTCGCGAGATCGCCCGTTTTATATAGTTTTGCACCAGAATGGTGAGAAAAAGGGTCGGGAATAAAGCGTTCATCCGTGAGATCTTTCCTGCCAACATAACCACGCCCTACCTGAATACCGCCAATATGAAGCTCTCCGGCAACACCGGTAGGCACCGGTTGCATATTTGAATCGAGTATATACATTTGCGTGTTAGCAACGGGGTGACCAATGGGTACTGTTATTCGATTATCCCTTGGCTGACAAGCCCAATAGGTTACATCGACGGCTGCTTCAGTGGGACCATAGAGATTATGCAAGGATGCATTGGATAATTTTTCGTAAAAACGATTTTGCAAATCATGGGGTAATGCCTCACCGCTACAAAGTGCTAACCTGAGTGAGTCGCATTCCTCTATTCCCTTCTCCGCCAGAAACACTTGAAGCATTGATGGGACAAAGTGCAGCACCGTAATGCCACTATTTTTAATCATATCCATGATATATGTTGGATCACGATGCCCTTCAGGACGCGCGATAACAAGCCGTGCACCTGTCATCAGCGGCCAGAAAAATTCCCAGACCGATACATCAAAACTGTATTGCGTTTTTTGCAGAACCGCATCTGCTGTCGTGAGCTGATATTCTTTTTGCATCCAGAGTAATCGGTTGCAGATACTTATGTGTTCTATCATCACCCCTTTTGGCCGACCGGTTGAACCCGATGTAAAGATAACATAGGCCAGGTCATTGGGTGCCCCGATATCTTCGAGATTTTCAACCGACTCTTGAGAAACAAAATCGAGTGAATCGTCGAGAGAAATCACATTGGGATGCGACGGCAGTCGATCGATCAAATGCGGCTGAGCCAACACAATTGGGGCTTGCGTGTCTTCGATCATATTCGCCAAACGCTCGGCAGGATAAGAAGGGTCCAGTGGCACATATGCCCCACCCGCTTTCACAATGGCGTGTAATGCCAACACCATTTCAAAAGAACGTTCTGCAAACACCCCCACAAACACATCGGGGCCAACACCATTTTTTCTCAAATAACGGGCCAACTGATTAGCACGCTGATTCATTTCTTTATAGGTAAGCGTCTTACCTTCGTACTCAAGCGCGACCAAATCAGGTGTGCTTACAACTTGCTCTTCAAATAATCGATGCAGTCTATTATGGCTATCAAATGCTAGATCCGTATTATTCCAATCTAGCAGCATTCGCTGCCGCTCAGCGTCAGGAACCACGTCAAGATCTTGAATCAATTGGTTAGGAGTGACCTCAAGTGCTCGAATCATTTCATTAAGCACCACCTGCAGATAGTCACAAATTCGGCGAGGATCTATGGGTGTCTGAGCTTGCGCGACTATCCGAAAAAAATCTTCTGTGTCGTCAATGTTCAACGTTAGCGGATAGTTTGTTCTTTCTTCAAAGTCCAAAATTTTAATATCATCATGCCCAGCAATTTGCCCAGCGCCTTCACCCTGTCTATAGTTTAAAAGCGAGCCGAAAAGTGAAACATTTGACTCTATTGCACTGCATTGCTGCGCTGAAACCAGGGAGGCATGTTCATGTCCCACTAATTCTGTCAATGTTTTATGCGTTGATTGAATTGTACGCAGGACAGTGTCACCACGGGTTTTTACTCGTATCGGCAGTGTGTTGATACACATTCCTAATACTCGATCAGCCCTATCACCCACCTGCATTCGCCCGGATAAAACGGTACCGAATACCCCATCATCATGACCCGAAATTCGAGATAAAACCTGAGCCCATGCTTGATGGAACACGCTAGCGACAGTTACCCCAATGCCGCCAGCTAGATCTCTAATGCGTTGAGATGTTTCAGGTTCAATTATGTGCTCCACTTCAGAAATATCCAACTCACCAGCATGGGTGTCCGTTAATCCGAAGGGAGCCGTTGGTTCCTCAACATCCCCAAGCAATTTGCTGAAAAACGCATTATGCTCTTCTGTTCGAACATTTAAACGGGATTGAAAGATAAACTCACGGAATGGAATAGGTTCAGATAATTCCAAAATTTGACCTGAGAGATGTAATCCGATTTCATCCCTGACTAAATTCATCGTAATTTGATCATCAATCAAGTGGTGTACAAGCTGCTGTAATAACCACTGGTTGTTTATCGTGTCATAGGCAATGCTGATATGAATAAGTGGTGCACAACGAACATCAAGACGATAGCTGCGTGGATCAAATCTTTCACGCATTTGTTTCGCCACACCACCGCCGCTCTCGTGCAACTCAATCTCTTCAGCCATAATAAGTGGTACTTTACGCAGCACCACTTGAACAGGCTCCGACAGGCCTTCCCACAGCATGCAGGTTCGCAAGATATCGTGGCGATCTATTACAAACTGAGTGGCTTGCAGAAATGCATCGAGCTTATTACGGTCAGTAAAGGCAAAAAGAGTTCTGGTTAAATAACCATCACCCCCTGTTGCGAGTTGATGGTGAAAAAGTAAGCCACGTTGCAGCCCTGTTAGCGGATAAATATCTTGAATATTTGCCGCGCCACCAGAAACGGATTCAACTACACTGGCAATTTCATCTTGAGATAAATCAACCAGCGGCAACATCTCTGGTGTAATTTCAGCGCAATTATCAGGAATGAGGTTGGCGGGCACCTCAGCCGTTTGAGGTTGATTAGCAATAGTGGCACTGGCTAATGCAACAATGGTAGGATTTAGAAAAATGTCATTCGCGTATACTTGCATCCCGACTTGACGCATACGGGTAACAATGTTGATGGCTAAAAGGGAGTGCCCCCCGATTTCAAAGAAGTTATCATTAATACCGATGCGATCAAGCCCAAGTATGTCACTCCAGATATCCGCTAAAACCTCTTCGGTTTCATTACGCGGCGCTGCGTAGCTCTCTAATGCATGTGAGCTATCTGGCATTGGCAGACTTTTACGATCTATTTTGCCATTTTCAGTCAACGGCAACGAGTCAAGCTTCACATAGGCACTTGGCACCATGTAAGGGGGTAAAAGATGGGTCAGGCGCTGCCTCAATTCAGTCGCGGTAAATTCATCACTGCCCGCAATAATGTATGCAACTAGCCGTTGATCTCCAGGGGTGTCTTCGCGAACCACCACCACCGCTTCTTTAACACCATCGAAGCTTACTATCTTGCTTTCAATTTCGCCCAGCTCGATTCTAAACCCACGAATCTTAACTTGAAAATCTAACCGCCCTTGGTGCTCTAGCGTGCCATCATTACGCCAACAAACACGATCTCCTGTTTGATAAAAAACAGCACCTGCTACAGTGCTAAAAGGGTTTTCAACAAACCGTTTAGCGGTAAGCTCTGGCTGATTCCAATATCCTAGGGTGACGCCATCACCACCAATGTAGAGTTCTCCCGGCACACCGACTGGACAAAGCTGTTTTTGCTCGTCTAGAACGTAAACTGTGGTGTTTGCAATCGGCTTGCCGATGCTGATGCCTTGAGTCGTGTCTGTTATGTGAGCACAGGTGGACCAAACCGTTGTCTCTGTGGGGCCGTACATATTCCACAATTCGATGTTATGCTCAAGCAACTGATCAGCAAGATCTTTAGGTAGGGCTTCACCCCCCACCAGCGCCTTAAAGTTCTTGTGCCCTTTCCAGCCGGCGCCTAAAAGCAATCGCCAGGTGACCGAGGTCCCTTGCATAATGGTGACTTGATGCTGCTCGAGTAGCTTCCTTAGCGCGGCTCCATCCATCGCATTCTCTCGGCTCGCAACTACCATGGTAGCGCCCTGCATCAATGGCAGGTAAAGCTCTGGCACAGCCATATCAAATGAGATCGTGGTCGCAGTTAAGAGTACATCATCTTTTGTGAGACCTGGCTCCCGAGCCATGCTATTGATTAGATTAACAACCGCATAGTGAGGTACGACCACGCCTTTTGGCTTACCCGTAGAGCCCGAAGTGTAAATTATATAGGCAGGATCTTCAGGTTGTGCATCCAGCTGAGTATCGGGAGCCAACATTTGGCTAGGCTCAGACATCAATTTTGACGCATCAGCATCCAGCAGAAGCTGACATTCAGGCGCCAAGTTAAATAGATCTGCTAATGCACTTGTAGACACAAGTAGAGTTAGCTCTGCATCTTCGGCCATGAAGCGCAAACGCTCTGTTGGAAATCCAGGGTCAAGTGGCACATAAGCCGCACCCGCCTTTAAAATACCCAGAACAGCGGCAAGCATATCTACACTTCGTTCAACGCAAAGGCCAACACGTTGACCGCGGCCCACACCAATCGCTCGCAAAGCGTGTGCGATTCTATTGCTACGTATATTCAGCTCACTGTAGGTAAGAGCTTCAGTGCTATCAACAACCGCGATATGGCCAGAACATGGCCCGACTTGAGACTCAAAAACCTCATGCAGTAACACAGGTGGGTATACCATCTTTGTGGCATTCCAATCTTCTAAAAGCGATACGAGCTCTCGCCGGCCCTTTAATTTGTTAATATCCATCCCCTAAAAAACACATTATATAAAAACAAGCACATTAAAACCTCGAATTCATAGGTCTACGGTACAATAGCGGCTATCGATACAGCAAATGATCAACAAAGAACTCAAGCGAGGAGCATTCTAGCACCGTCCTACATCAGCTTCTAACATTTTTGCGCACCGTCAGTTTCAATACACGACTGATCGTCATCAAGGGGGCTATTCGGGTATATCAAACACGCTCTGAGAGCTATTGTGGTCAACTTATTACAACAACTAAAGCTAGATATTAGTTGAATCCACTTTATCTCGATATGAAAAAATTGATATTATGCCTTACGTTCTTAGCAAGCTGAATTTTTCATTATGAATGATTTAAAATATTTCACCCTACACACTCAAATGTTAGACGATTTTGATGCGATTAATAAAAAACTAATAGACGGATTAGAAGCATTTATTGATGAGAATAACACACGAAAATCCCACCTCTTTTTTGGCCGTTATGAAAACATTTATATCAACAAAAAAAATATTCCCGCCTTATCTAACATTATAAAATTTAGTATCTATTATGCAGCCAAAATTTTAGATTGCAGTGAAAAAGAATTAAAAGCGGGACTGTGGTTTAACGTAATGAATCCAGGGGACAAAACCACATTGCACCGACATGACGATAATGATGAATTATTATCTGCGGTATACTATATTCAACTGGCAGAACATTCAGGCTTTTTACATCTGAAAAAAAAAGGAATTGAAATTAAAGTAACACCTAAACCCGGTATGTTTGTTTTCTTTTCGCCAAACATGCCCCATGAAGTAAGCAAGAATTTAAGCGCTGCGTGCCGCATTTCTTTAGGCATTAATATAGGCCCAATTTAAACTAAATATTCAGCATGCGCTTTAGTTTAAATAGTGACTCAACCAAAAAATAAAATAGCAACTTTCATTAATAATAAAAAAGACCTCGTGACTTATTTTCCAAGACCGTAAAAAAACAAATCACGAAGTTTAAGGGTATTAAAGGAAAAATTCCAATAAATACCTAAGGGCTTTTTATTCTAATATTTAAGCATAATACTTAGCCCTTAAGATGGTAAAGACTAGTCTTTACACCACCACTTGTGCTTGCACCAGCCCCAGCCCCATGCAGAAACAGTATCCGCTTGAACTGTAGTTGGAGACTGCGCGCCATTAGCTGATAAGTTTACTTCAGCTTGGCTAACGCTCATTAGGCCAAAAGTTAAGCCTAAAGTTAAAAGTATAGTCGTAACAATTTTCTTCATTTTAACATCCTTAATTTAGTTTAATTTAATAATGATCTCCGTTGAAATTAAATCATCAAACGAACAACACCAAAGTTGCTAGCAAAAAAATATTCCTAGCGAAAATTAGAACTTCATTTACTGAAATTCATAAGCTCCTAATTAGAGCCAGATTCATGCTAATACCTTTTTATTATTATTTCTATAGTTTTTTTAAAAATCTATATATCTTAAGTCACACAAAAAAACCACCATAACCATGTTAAAAAAAACACCTCCATAAAAACACAAGCCCTTTAAATTCATTGACAAAAATCAACCAATAAAAATTTGTTATATACTGCATACATAGATAATAATAAGTATTATAAACAATACATTACTAAAAAATATCCGGATTGAAAAAATATAATAACCATGAAGGCTTATCTATTTTTTTACATTGCACCCAACCTTAGTCACATAGATTTTATCGCTTTTTATTTTAATTGGTTAAAAATCACTCACTCTAAAAATATGTTTCAAAAAAGCACACCCTTATATACGCTTATACAGATAATTTCAATTTATAACATACACATGATCGAGAAGGATCAACAATGACAAAAATTTATTTGTCATTGTTGAGTTATAGGTGAATAATTAAATTTTCTCGTTCCAATGCTTTGCGTTGGAACGCATACACATCTGACAGATTATCGTTAAACGGTTCAAATGAAATGGTTTATGTGATGTATGAATTCCCACGGAGGACCGTGGGAACTAGAGAAAAGCGCGGCCCATCCCCATTGGAGAAGTGCCCAGGCTTTTCTCGTTCCAATGCTTTGCGTTGGAATGCATACGTTGGCTGTCGGTAGAGTGAGGTATGAATTCCCACGGAGGACCGTGGGAACTAGAGAAACAGAGGACACAGGGGCCACAGGGAAAGCATGTGGCTGGTTACTGCGCCGCAGGCGCAGCACAATAAAAACCTCCGTGTCCTCTGTGGTAAAAATGCTTTTGCTTTTTATTCAGTCCCGTCGCAACAACTAGCTCACCAACCCGTCGCATCGACTAAAGCCTTGCCCAAATCAGCAGGCGAACGAGTTATGCTAACGCCTGCGGTTTCTAACGCTTTAAATTTTTCTTCCGCCGTACCTTTGCCGCCAGCTATAATGGCGCCAGCATGTCCCATACGTTTGCCTTTTGGCGCCGTGCCTCCAGCAATAAAACCTGCCACGGGTTTAGATACATTGGTTTGTATAAACTCGGCCGCTTCTTCTTCTGCAGTACCGCCAATTTCACCTACCATTAATATTGCTTCGGTTTCAGGGTCGTCTTCAAACAGTTGTAAACAATCGATAAAACTCATGCCGGGTATAGGGTCTCCACCAATACCAATGCATGTACTTTGCCCAAACCCTAAATCACTGGTTTGTTTTACCGCTTCATAAGTGAGCGTCCCCGAACGAGAGACAATACCTACTTTACCGGGCATATGTATTTCACCTGGCATAATGCCAATTTTGCATTCACCTGGAGTAATGATGCCCGGACAGTTTGGCCCGATTAATCGCACACCGGCATTTTCAACGGCAATTTTTACTTCCAACATATCCAGTGTGGGAACACCTTCAGTAATACACACAATCAACTCAATACCGGCATCAACAGCTTCAAGTATTGAATCTTTACAAAATGGCGCGGGCACATAAACAACTGATACGGTGGCTGCGGTATGGTTAACTGCATCACGCACGGTATTAAACACAGGTAAATCTAAATGGGTTTGCCCACCTTTGCCCGGGGTTACGCCACCGACCATTTGCGTACCATAGGCTATCGCTTGCTCGGAATGAAAGGTGCCTTGTTTACCGGTAAAGCCCTGACATATCACTTTTGTTTCATTGTTAATTAATACACTCATTATTTAGCCTCTTTAACAGCAGCAACGGCTTTTTCTGCCGCGTCGGTTAAACCACTTGCTGAAATAATATTTAAATTACTTTGCTTTAATAAATTAGACCCCAACTCCGCGCTGTTTCCTTCCAATCTGACCACGATAGGCACTTTAACCCCGACTTCTTCAATTGCACCAATAATGCCTTCGGCAATTAAGTCACAGCGCACAATACCACCAAAAATATTCACCAATACGGTTTTCACATTGGTGTCAGATAAAATAATTTTAAACGCTTCGGCAACCCTCTCTTTGGTCGCCCCGCCACCAACATCTAAAAAATTAGCCGGATCACCGCCGTGTAATTTTATTAAGTCCATTGTTGCCATGGCCAAACCTGCGCCATTCACCATGCAACCGATGCTGCCATCTAATGCAATGTAGTTAAGATCCCATTCTTTAGCTCTGTTTTCACGCTCATCTTCCTGTGAGGCATCACGCATTTCCATTAAGTCGTGCTGACGATAAATCGCATTGTCATCGACATTTATTTTGCCGTCCAAGCAGAGTAGGTCACCATCTTTGGTAACCACTAATGGATTAATTTCTACTAAGCCTAAATCTTTTTCCATAAATAACCGAGCAAGCCCCGTTAATAGCTGGGTAAATTGTTTAACCTGCTTACCTTCCAGCCCTAAACCAAACGCCAGTTTACGGCACTGATAAGGCATTAGCCCCAGCATAGGGTCGAGTGTGGTGCGAAGTATTTTCTCCGGTGTTTTTTCGGCGACTTGCTCAATTTCAACACCACCTTCTGTGGAGGCCATAATCACAACGCGTCGGGTTGCTCTGTCAATAACGGCACCTAAATAAAACTCATGTTCAATATCACAGGTTTCTTCAATTAATATGTGGTTAATCGGCTGACCTTTTTCATCGGTTTGAAAAGTGACCAGATTTTTCCCCATCATCTCACCCACAAAATGGGTCACCTCACTGCGATCATGGGCCAACTTAACACCACCGGCCTTGCCCCTTCCCCCCGCATGAACTTGCGCTTTCACAACCCAACGCTCCACATCCAAGGCATCCAACGCAGCCGTCACATCACCCACTGAGCTTACTACGCGATTATTGGGCACCGGCATGCCATATTGTTTAAACAGGTGTTTTGATTGGTATTCATGTAAATTCATTATATTTCTCGATTATTTTTTAATCTAAATGTATCGATTGCACACTATTTTTGTACTATGTGAATAGCGCGTTTATCCACTGCTAAGGCAGCCTCATGTAATGCTTCGGATAATGAAGGGTGGGCAAAAATAGTTAGGGCGATATCTTCCGCACTGGCACTCAACTCCATGGCGATAACCGCTTGCGCGATCAATTCTGACGCATGGTTACCGATAATGTGCACGCCCAGTATTCTATCGGTGTCTTGATGTGCCAAAATTTTAACCATACCTCGGGTATCACCTTGGGCCTTAGCACGACCACTGGCCATAAAAGGAAACACACCTGCATTAAAAGCGATTCCGGCAGCGTTTAATTGTTGCTCTGTTTTACCGACCCATGCAATTTCAGGATGAGTATAAATCACTGAAGGAATCAAATCATAATTTATTCCGCTACCTAGGCGTTCTGTTTTGTTAGCCATTATTTCAGTATTACTGGCAATCAATTCAGCGACCATCACACCTTCTTCCGAGCCTTTATGTGCCAACATGGGACCACGTACCACATCACCAATAGCATAAACACCCGGTTGTGATGTTTCGCATTGTTCGTTCACATGAATGTAACTACGCTCATCAAGAATAAGCTCTGCTTCTTCGTCAAACAGGCGCTCTATGTTCGGCCTGCGTCCCACAGCGACAATCAGCTTATCAAATATTTCGTGCTGCTCACCGTTTTCATCTTGATAGGTCACTTCAACACACGATTGTTTTTCAACGGCGCTAATTTTAGTGCTCATTAAACGAGCACTTAAACGAATATCCAACCCTTGCTTTTTATATTCTTTGTGTGCGTCTTGAGCAATTTGTTTATCTACCATGGATAAAAATTCGTCTTGAGCTTCTATCATCACGACTTGTGCACCTAAGCGCCGCCAAACACTGCCGAGCTCTAAACCAATAACCCCAGCACCAATAATACCTAATTTTTTAGGTACCTCATCAAAACTCAATGCCCCCGATGAATCAACTATTAGATTATCGGTTAATGGGGCCGCTGCAATTTCAACGGAGCTTGAACCACTAGCAATAATAATACTCTCAGCACAATAACGGTTCTGCTTTTGCTTATACTCAACCGCGATCTGTTTATTCGACATGAGTTTGGCGGTGCCTTGAATCACTTTAATTTTATTGGCTTTTAATAAACCGGCTATTCCTTGGGTTAACTCTGCAACCACTTTGTCTTTTCGCGCCATCATGGTGTTCAGATTTAACTCAACTTTGCCAACCTCAATGCCGTAGGACGATAAATTATGTTGCGTCTGTTCATACAGCTCTGACGATTGCAATAGCGCCTTAGAAGGAATGCAGCCTACATTTAAACAAGTGCCGCCTAATGATGCCTGGCCATTTTCATTGATCCAGTTATCAATGCAAGCCGTGTTTAATCCCAACTGTGCACAACGTATCGCCGCGACATAACCGGCAGGGCCTGCACCGATGACAATCACATCAAACGTTTCGTTTTTTTTATCAGACATAATTATACGCCTACCAAAATACGTGCCGGATCTTCTAACACGTCTTTTATCGTAACTAAAAATTGCACCGCTTCTGCGCCATCGATGATACGGTGATCATATGAAAGCGCTAAATACATCATCGGTTGGGCAATAATTTCACCATCAACCACCATCGCTCTTTGTTGAATTTTATGCATTCCCAAAATACCACTTTGTGGTGGATTTATAATGGGCGTTGAGAGCATTGAACCAAACACACCACCATTAGTAATGGAGAAAGTTCCACCGGTCATATCCGTCATTTCAAGTTTATTATTTTTGACTTTATCAACCAGATTTGCAATGCTTTTTTCAATGGTAGCTAAGCTCATTTGTTCACTATTGCGTAACACCGGAACCACCAATCCTCGAGGCGATGCCACCGCAACACCCATATCAAAATAGCCGTGATAAACAATATCATCACCATCAATAGACGCATTCACTGCTGGAAACCGTTTTAGCGCCTCAATAGTCGCTTTAACAAAAAACGACATAAACCCTAATTTAACATCGTATTTTTTTGCGAATAAATCTTTATATTTATGTCGCAAGTCCACTACGGGTTGCATATTCACTTCATTGAAAGTAGTCAGTATGGCCGCGTTATGCTGAGCATCCATTAAACGCTCGGCAATGCGTGCACGCAAGCGCGTCATGGGTACGCGTTTTTCAATACGTTCGGCCATCTCTTCATTAGATACAACAGTAATTACCGTTGCTTTTTGAGGCTCGATACCTTCATTTTTTTCTGCCGATTTTACTATGGGTTCAACAATTTTTTCGGGCGCTGATGGGGCTTGCTGCATAAAAGCATGAACATCTTCTTTTAGTACCCGGCCACCTTTTCCACTGCCTTGAACATCATCTGGATTTACATTATTTTGTCGCATCATTTTTTTTGCAGAGGGCGTAATTATTTTTTCTTCATCACCACTGTGTGCAGCATTAATGACGTTATCATCTTGCGCACTCACCTCTTTAAGTGTTGCTATGCGTTGCCCGGAGACAACCACATCGCCATCAGCCTGATGCAGCGCCGTAATAATTCCATTAATGGGCGATGGCACTTCAAGCACGACTTTATCTGTTTCTAATTCAACCAAGGTTTCATCACGAGCCACATGATCTCCCGGTTTTTTACGCCATGCAACCAATGTGGCATCAGCAACGGACTCAGGTAATTCGGGAACTTTAACTTCTACTGACATTTTTTTATCCTGTTTTTAATTAGACCGCCTCTAAAGATCGTGCGGCAAACCCAATGCCTCTCTTATTAATTTTTTCTGTTGTTGTGCATGCACTTTCGAAGAACCCACGGCAGGTGCCGCAGAGGGGTCTCTCCCCACATACTCAACATCACAATGATGGGATAATTTTGCGGCAAAGCGCGGTTCGAAATAATCCCATGCACCTTGATTTTTAGGTTCTTCCTGACACCACACCAACTCACTTGCATTTTCATATTGTTGCAAAATAATATTCAATGAATCAACAGGAAAAGGATACAATTCTTCTATGCGAATAATGACAACATGCTTTAATGCGAATTCACGTCGTTGAATCAACAGGTCATAAAAAACTTTACCACTGCACATCACAACGCGCTTAGTATCGCCTGCAACAATGGCATCTATTTCATCAATAACTTTTTTAAATTCACCCAAACAAATATCATCAAGTGTATTTACCGCTAAATTATGTCGCAGTAAACTTTTAGGTGTCATCACAATGAGCGGTTTACGATATTTTCTCAGCATTTGCCGGCGCAACAAATGAAACATTTGTGCCGGCGTGCTAGGCACACACACTTGAATATTATTTTGAGCACAGAGTTGTAAATAACGCTCTAATCTAGCGGATGAATGCTCAGCGCCCTGCCCCTCAAAACCATGGGGTAAAAGCATGGTTAAGCCACATAATCGATTCCATTTTTGCTCTCCTGAGACGATAAATTGATCAATTACCACCTGAGCGCCATTGGCAAAATCACCAAACTGAGCTTCCCAAATAACCAGGGTATCGGGTTTAGCCGTTGCATAACCATATTCAAATGCAAGCACAGCCACTTCTGACAATAAAGAGTCTATCACTAAAAAATTAGCTTGGTCTTTCGATATATTTCGCAAGGGCACATAAGCCCCACCATCAAGTTGATTATGCCAAACTGAATGGCGGTGAAAAAATGTCCCTCGACCGCAATCTTGTCCTGACAGCCTAACCGCATATCCCTCGGTTACTAAACTGGCATAGGCTAAGTTTTCTGCAAATCCCCAATCTATTTCTAGTGCACCTGCCGCCATTTTATGACGATCATGCATAATTTTTTCGACTCGTGCCTGTAACTGAAATTCTTTAGGGCGTTTTTCTAACTGTTCACATAATATACGCAAATTTCCCATCGAGATTGTTGTATCTGCATGAGTATTTGTATTGCCATTGTCATAAGGGTGCCAGTTAATATTGGATGCATGATGTACAGCTGAGTGGCTGATAATGCCTGGCACTACACAGTGCCCGGCATCCAGTTCATTACGAAAATTCTGCATCATGATTTCTGGCGCATCAACTGCAACAATATTTTCCTGTACCAATTTATCCGCATAAAGACTACGTGTGGTTGCCAGTGCATTAATGGTTTTATACATCATGGGTTGCGTGGCTGAAGGCTCATCCGCTTCATTGTGTCCATGACGCCGGTAACACACGAGATCTATGACCACATCTTTCTTAAACGCCATGCGATAATCTATGGCAATTTGGGTCACTAACATAACCGCTTCTGGGTCATCGGCGTTCACGTGAAAAATAGGCGCATTCACCATTTTTGCCACGTCGGTGCAATAAAATGTTGAACGACTATCTTCTGTATTACTAGTAGTAAAACCAATTTGATTATTCACTACAATGTGGATACTGCCCTTGGTTGAATATCCACGAGACTGAGACATTTGTAAGGTTTCCATCACCACGCCCTGGCCAGCAAAAGCTGCATCGCCATGAATTTGTATTGGCAACACTTCAATACCTGACATATCACCCCTACGATCTTGTCTGGCACGCACAGAACCCTCGACCACCGGTGTCACAATTTCCAAATGTGACGGATTAAAAGCCAGCGCTAAATGAACATCGCCATTAGGGGTTTTGATATCTGATGAAAAACCCATGTGATATTTTACATCACCCATATTTTCGCCATGAGATTTTG
>UOFF01000333.1_pt1 | contig 18634 bp, 20 predicted proteins | sample 1990091 | NCBI WGS metagenome assembly UOFF01 (sample SAMEA4728526, study PRJEB27164) | hydrothermal vent metagenome | biome: marine basaltic hydrothermal vent biome; feature: marine hydrothermal vent; material: mineral | place: Pacific Ocean | collected 2011-06-14/2011-07-23 | depth 1741 m | reverse complement strand
GAGGGAAAGTCCGTCCCGTACAGCTAGCCCAGCTATAACGATGACAAGTTTTGCTGGTGCTGAGTTCTAGCCACCTTTGGGTGGCTTTGTCATTTATGGGCCTTAAAAATTTCAGTTCATCATTCATTTGAGCGTTATCAAAGAGATATCAAGACATCCAGAGCTACCCAAAACTACCCAGAACCCCAGGCACCAATAATAATAGCTCATCAAAACAAAGACATAAGCTAAATTTGATTTGTTATCAATGGGTGTCTGTCTTATTTGGCCTTGTTTTCTTTTAGATCTGCTATTTTTGTTAGCTATCTTCGTATAAACTCCGCCATCAAATTTTTGTTTATTATACAAATTCAGGCCTTTCTAACATGACACAAAACTTATGAATGATAAAACAATAGCAACTCATAACGGTAACTTTCATGCAGATGATGTTTTCAGTATCGCTGCACTAAAGCGCATTTTTCCCTCTTTTAAACTCATTCGTACACGTGATTTAGAGATTATCGCTAAGGCAGATATTGTGCTTGATGTAGGGGGTGAATATGACGCAGATGCTGGTCGTTTTGATCATCATCAACGTGGCGGTGCAGGTGAGCGTGAAAATGGCATTCCTTATTCTTCATTTGGTTTAATCTGGCAGAAATATGGCTTAGAAATATGCCAGGGTGACCAAGACGTAGCCAATGCGGTTGATGCGGGCCTAGTATCAACAATTGATGCCATCGATTGTGGTCATGTCGAAGGGGTTTCTCAAGGCATTAGCCTTAGCCAAACTATTTCAATGTTTAACCCGACTTGGCAAGAAGACAGTCACTTTGATACCTGTTTTGATGAAGCGGTTGAGTTTGCATCGCGGGTTTTAACACGATTTATTGCATCGGCTAACGGTGGCATTAGTGCCAAAGCCATTGTGGCTGAAGCGATTGAGAATGCAAAAGACCCAAGAGTGATTGTATTAGAAAAATATACCCCGTGGAAAAGAACGGTTCTCGCATTATCTGAAGAAGCCTTATATATGGTTTACCCATCTCAGACGGGTCAATGGAGAATTCAAACTGTGCCGGTTGAACTTGGTTCATTCGAAGACAGAAAATCCCTGCCTAAACCCTGGGCAGGTTTATCTGATAAAGCACTTAAAGACGTGACGGGAATTGATGACGCTATGTTTTGCCATAATGGCTGTTTTATTGCGGGCGCAGAGTCGTTTGAAAGTGCTATGAAAATGGCATCTATTGCACTTGAAAATTCATAAACTTGTTATTCTCTTTTTAAATTGAAAAATTATGCTCCCCACAACATTACTTGGCACAGCTAACATTCCCAATAGCGGTGGTGAATTGAGATTAACCCAGCGCGGTGATGAGTTTTTCATTTCTCTAAAAGGTGCGGGTGGCATATTAATGACCAGTCGTGTTCATGGCTCCGAGGTCGCACTGGCAGAGTTTGGCTGCGCGCATATTCAAGGCAAGGAGAGTGCAACGGTATTAGTTGGAGGCCTGGGAATGGGCTTTACGCTTGCCGCTGCACTTAAAACCATATCAAAAAATTCTCAGGTGGTGGTGTCTGAGTTGGTGCCCGAAGTGATTGAATGGAATAACGGCCCATTGGGTGAATGCGCAGACAGGCCGCTTAATGATAGTAGAGTTGAGGTAAGCACGGGTGATGTAGCTGAACTTTTCAAAACAAAGCAGGCCACTTATGACGCTATATTGTTAGATGTTGATAACGGCCCCGAGAGCTTTACACATGCCGACAATAACAAACTGTATTCAGGTGAAAGTCTATTGGCTATTCATCAAACACTTAAACCCGGTGGCGTGTTATCGATATGGTCTGCCTGGCATGATCCAAAATTTCCGCTACTGTTGAAAAAAGCTCGCTTTACGGTTAACACTAAAACCGTTAGGGCACATAAAGGTAAAGGTAGTCGCCATACTATTTATTTGGCTAGAAAAAGATAAGACATACTTTTAACCTGAATTCTAAATCAACCAAACCTGCATAATAATAGCGAGCAAGTCATGAAATTTTCACAATTAAAAATAGGTGAGCATTTTATCTGGAATGAAGAGCCTTATATAAAAGCCACGCCATTAGTCGCCCATCATAGTGAAACGGGCGCAAGTAAAATTGTGCCTAAATATGTGAATATAGAACTTGCTGAAACAAGGAGCAAAAATGAAAAAGGGCTGAGTAAACCTGATGATATGCTTGAATACCTGGTGAGTGAATTAAGTGATGCGATACAAATTTCGACGCTATCGGATGCAGCAAAGACGTTTGTGTTAAGTGAAATCGAAAATGTTAAAATTAAAGCTGTGAAAAAAATAAAATTAAAAGAGTCAAAATACAAAGGGTCAAAAATTAAGGGAGCAAAGCCCTTAATGTGAAAATTAAAGGGGCAGTGACAAATCAAAATTAGAGACTGTAATAGCTCCTAATTGTCGCCGGCATTCTCTTCTAGTGGCTATTGGCAACATGGGTTTGAGCTTTGATTTCGTTTAATTCAAAACATAGCCTTACTGGATAAATAGCGCCACTGGCCCGGTGGTAATTTTTTTAATGACACTCGGCCTATTCTAATTCGTTTCATCGCTACAATGGTTAAGTTAACACGTTCGCACAGCGATTCAATTTGATCGGGGCGGGCATACTCAGTTACCAAGCGCATGCGTTTTTCGTTTTGCATGCTGGCTTTGTAAGTAGGCAATGATTCGTCACTGCTGTACGCAAGCTTATTTAGCTGCTCTAGTGTTTCGGGAGTATACTCGTCACTGAACTCTACAATATATTCCTCTTCCTTTTTTTTGTTGTTTTCAACCAGCACGCGTATCACTTTCCAGTCTTTGCTATATACCATTAACCCCGAAGCCCCGTTTTGTAGAGGCGACGCAGGCTTAAGATCAAAAAAATGATTGTTGAGCAACCGCACACCGGAGTAATCCTCGTCACAATGGCTCTCGACAGTGATCAATTGTTGCATTGCAGATGAATCATCGGTATCAAAACCATCTGGCAAATTGAGTAGCATTGTCACTGGCTTAATTGGCGCTAATGATGCATCTTCATGTAGTTCTATTTGTTGGTCCTGCACTTTAAACTGGGGGCGCTCTTCCACCTCATCATCTACCCGTACCCAACCGCCTTGAATGTATTTCACTGCATCGCCACGTGAACAATTAAACAGCTCAACAAATCGTTTATCCAATCGCATTGGTTCACGCATTACCAGTATGCCTTATTCGCTGCAATGGTTGCAGGGTTAAGAGATTGTTAAATTGTTTCACGACAGGGCCTCTAGTGTTGTTTAGGTTATTTTATTTTAAACAGGCCCAGAGTACAATTGTTCCTTTAAACATTGAGGGTGTGTGTGGCCGGGCAAGGGCACATAGGGGCAACGCTATTTCTTCTTATTTTTGAAATATAATATCAAAAAGAATGGCATAATACATATATCGGCCACACATATAGGGGAAAAATACCATGTTTGATAAAATCAAAAATAAATTAACCGGTGAAAAAACAAGCAAGAGCTCAAGGACACTGGAAAAAATTGATCAATTACTAATAGGTGACATGCTAGAAATGTCAGATAGCTTTGGATTACCGCCCAATATAAGAGACCAAACCTTTGAGGTTATCTCCATTGATAGTTATTACTATGATGAAAGGTTAGAAACAGAATGGACTTTACAGGGTGGTTCAAAAGAACCAATTTTTCTTAGCCTAGATGAAAACAGCAATAATTTAACTGCCGTGTTAAGCATGCAATTGAAAAAAAAGAATGTAGATTATATTATGGGGTGGGGTGCCTTACTTGCTATTTTAAATTCAGATGAATGCAATGATATTGAGCTTATTAATACAGATATTTTTGATGGCTGGCTCAGTGAACGTTATTATTGTGATGAATTTAATGAAGAGGCCAGTTATTTAGATGGTGATCAGCGCCATAGCACAATCTCGCATAATAACAGAGAAGTGTTTCAGTATTTTAAATTCTCGGCACAGAATGAAAAACAGTTTTTAGAAATAGAAAGATGGAGTAAAAATGAAATTGATGTTTTTGTTTCTATTTTACGTCCTGTGTCCGATATTAAAGAGCTTTGGCCTAAGGCATAATATAAAATTTTAGAATTTATTGTATTTATAGGGTTTGTATACATAAGCCTTACAGGTTAAGCTTGCTTTTAGTCTTAAATATACGATAATAAGCAATCATTATATAATTATTTAAAAAAACACATCAAGCCAATAAATGATCTGAAATTATGGATATTAATTTTTCATTACATTTGCCTAAAATTATTAGCGCACTCAGTTTGCTGATATTGTTTCCTATAACGCTTATTGTTGCTAATTGGATAAATAATAAACTAACGCCCTACTGCATTAAAGATGAGTTGCTTGAAAAAGATAATATAGCGCTTGGTGTTTCATTTATGGCCTATAACCTTGCAGTGACCTGTGTTTTTATTGGCGCAATGCTAGGACCATCTACGGGTTTATGGCAAGATTTAATTGCAGTAGGCGGCTATTCATTTTTGGGCATTTTAATGCTTAATTTAGCACGGTTTGTTAATGATAAATTAATTCTTTATAAATTTTGCAATGTAGTTGAAATTATTGAACAACGAAATTTTGGAACGGGCGTTGTTCAAGCGGGATCATATTTTGCATCGGGTTGTATTATTGCCGCCTCTCTACATGGTGAAGGGGGCGGTGTTTATACAGCGGTTGCATTTTTCTTTTTAGCGCAAATAGTGTTAATTGTTTTTTCGCATATCTATAACTTTGTTACCCCTTTTGATATACATCATGAAATAGAGCAAGGCAATAATGCAGCCGGGCTTGCTTTTGGTGGTAGCCTAATTGCTTTTGGTATCATTTTGATGAATTCAGTGGGCGGAGACTTTATTAGCTGGGAATATAATTTAAATTTATTTTTTAAAAATACTATTCTTGCGTTTGTCCTGTTGCCGTTTATTCGAGTGGTATTAGATAAAATTATATTTAGTCATACCAGTCTTAACGAAAAAATATTAGTCGATAAAAATACCTCAGCAGGAATGCTCGAATTTTCAGTGACCGTTGGTTTTTCAATTATTTTGTTTTTTATCATATGAAATATAAAATGACACGTGAAACGGGGTGGATACTTTCAATTTTATTGTTTATTTTCAGTATAGCCTGTGGTGTTGCTATTCTTTATTTTTCAAAAACCGAGATTATATCAGTAACTAATTTGAATAAAACTGGTGGCATGGTTGGCCCTATAGAAGTGAAAAAAGAAAATTCAATATATGTTGTTATGGTTAAGCAATATGTAAATTTAAATGAATGGAGTGCTATTGATATTGGGGTTTATGATGAATCTGAAAAATATTTATTTAGTTTTAATGGCGAGATGTGGCATGAAAGTGGTTATGATGAAGGTTATTGGGAAGAGGATGAATCGTCTTATGAACTTCCAATAACGTTTAATAAGCCTGGAAAATATATGTTAGATGTCAGTGTTGAAAGTAGTAATGCTGCAAACGTCAATGACCTTGTTATTACCATCAAAACCAGAAGAGGCAGTGCTTTCATTTTTTATTGGTTGGGAAGCATTAGCCTTGTTTTTATATATTTTGTATTCAAACAGGAAAAACAAGCTCCCAAATTAAAACGCGCTGAAAAGAAGCCCGCTTTAAAGCAAACAAACAAACAAAAAACCATAACCCGTAAATAAACCTATGCATAAAAAATTATCTCACTCGAAAGGCTTCGGCTTAATTGGCATTATTTTGTTTATTTCGTTGCTTAGTATTATATTTTTGATGGCATTTTTTTCAAGTAAAGATGGCTGGGGTTACCCCGGTCACAATAATAACTATGCCGGAGGTACTTCTTTCTTTTATTTTGGCGCACCCAATATGTACCGTGATAGAAGCATTCGTGATTCAAGCATAAATGGCCCAGGTCATCGAGGTGGCGGCATCAGTGGCGGTAAATAGTGTCACGTAATGAAACGCTGGTTTTAATATTTTCTATTTTTGTTGCGGGTATTTGTTCGCTTATTTATGAGCTGCTTATCGCCACTACATCGTCTTATTTTCTAGGCGATAGCATTACTCAATTTTCAGTTACTATTGGCATTTATATGGCATCAATGGGAATTGGCTCTTATTTTTCACGCTATTTTTCGGATGAATTCTTACTTGAAAATTTTATTTTAATTGAGCTTATTCTTGGTGTGCTGGGTGGTTTATGTGTCCCGCTGCTTTATGCAAGCTTTGCATATAGTGGATATTTTCAGTTAAGTTCAATTGCAATGACTATTGCCATTGGTATCTTAATTGGATTAGAAATTCCCTTATTAAGCCGATTAATGAAAGACTATTATCGTTTAAAAGAAAACATATCTAATGTAATGTCATTGGACTATGCAGGTGCATTATTAGCAACGCTGGCCTTTCCCTTTATTTTACTCCCGACGTTAGGTACCTTTAAGAGCTCAGTTTTTTTTGGTTTGGTTAATATGAGCATAGCTGTAGCCATGTTATGGTGCTTTGCGGATAAAATTGGACATAAGCGCAGGTCTATTTTAAAGCGTTATTTGGTTTTATCTGTATTATTGCTCAGCACGCTCATGTTATTTTCAAACGTATTGCTCAAACAATGGAGCAATAGTTTATACACTGACCGAATAATTTATACCAAAGAAACACCTTATCAAAAAATTGTTATCACTAAATATAAAGACGACCTAAGATTATTTTTAAATGGTAATCTACAGTTTTCGTCTATTGATGAATACCGATATCATGAAGCGCTTATTCATATACCGCTGAGCCTAGCAACATCTGCAAAAAAAATACTCATACTGGGTGGAGGTGATGGCTTGGCCGTGCGTGAGCTGCTTAAATACACGTCTATTGCATCAATAGATTTAATTGATCTAGATCCTGAAATGTCTAGGCTGGGTAAACAGCATCCATATTTAAGAGCCCTTAATAAAAATAGCTTGCATAATAGCAAAGTCAATATTAAAAATATGGATGCATTTGTTTATTTAAATCAACCGCATGCTGCATATGATGTCATTATTATTGATTTGCCTGATCCAAATAATACCGCCTTGGCTCGTCTTTATAGTAAAGAATTTTATCGTTTAGTGAAAAATAATTTAACGCCAAATGGTTTGTTTGTAACGCAAGCCACCAGCCCTTTTTTTGCTAAAGAGGCATTTTGGACAATTTTTAATACCATTAAATCCAGTGATTTTATACAGACAACGCCTTATCATGTAAATGTTCCATCATTTGGTGAATGGGGATTTATTATGGGTAGTAATCGACAATTTAATATTGCAGATATCTCATTATCGATTGAAACGCGATACTTATCTCAAAACTCACTTTCAAGAGTGTGGCAATTTGAGAAAGATATCGCTTATATTCAGAAACGCACTAGCACCTTAGATAAGCCGCTTGTTTTAGGTTCGTACTTAAAAGGTTGGACGTACTGGAATTAATAATTGTATTTGTGGAATTGCAAGGTCACAATTGCAGGGTGCAGATCTCATACTGATCATTTTGGTATGAGTTTTATAACATTTTTAGGGCGCTCTATGGGGTGGTGATAAAATGTTTCAATCATTTTTCAAGCATCATTTAATCATTTACTGAGCAGCATAGCTCTAAAGTTAAGTATCGCTTGTCTTTCATTGTCATTCCAATGCTGGCATGAGAACCCTTACCTTGTCTGAAATAAAAGCGAAAGCAACGCCTTTTGTTAGCCGAATATTAAATCAACAGAACTTGTGTGTATTTGGTGATGATCAGCAAGCACGAGATTTAATGTTTGCACAGACACCTTGATGACGATTAATCAGCTGGCTAAAACTATACCCAAAACATTATGAATTTAGGGTTAATTTCCGTTTTCTTTCTTCCCTAGCTTTGTTGAAAATCCTCACAATAGCTGACTATTCATCGTCATTTCGTCGCGCTAGGAAAGAAATAAATTCAGAAATTTTAAACCTAAATTCATAACGTTTCGGGTATATAATGTTGATTTCACCACCTAAGAGTTATGATTTATATGTTACAAATAGGTTAACTCATGAATTATGCCAGCAAAAATAGTGACATCGAATAAAAATTATTTTTATTCTCATCGTATGTATACGCGCTTGAAATTATGGATTTAAAATTTGTTTCGGGAGAAAACCCAGATAATTATAGTGTCAGTGGTAAACCCAACGTCACGGCAACCTTGCGGGACTAAAGTCCCGCCTCCCATAGCTTAATTTCTAGCTCCCATGATCTCTATCACTGCCATTAAGTTAAGGCTACGTGATGAGTTGCTATTTCGAGTCAAATGAAACTGAATAAAAAATCAGTTGTTTGATTTCCATCTGCCTTTAAATTAATTAACCGTTATTTTTTTGGGTTTTATTTCCTCCTGTTTTTTAATGATAACGGTGAGTACGCCATTACTACTTTTAGCATTTATACTATTAGAGCTAATGCCTTCTGGCAAAGTAAAGCGTCGATAAAATGTTCCTTGTTTTCTTTCAATGCGAGTGAGATTTTCTTGCTCTGATGTTTGGCTTAAGTTTCTTTCACCTTTTATGGTGAGTGTTTTATTCTCTATTTGAATGTCAATATCTTCTGGGTTAACGCCGGGAATATCAGCAATTAATACAAACTGATTTTCTTCTTCTTTAATATCAACGGCAGGTGCCCAGTTGTTTTTTAATCTTTGATTTAAGTTTTTATTTGGTCGGCTATGATATATTTCATGTTGAAGTTGATCGAAAATATTCCAGGGTAAATGTTGTGCTGTATTCATAATGCTTCTCCAAAAATAATAATGTTTTGCTTTAGCTTAATTAATAGATTGAGATAAAAGTGTTTTTTTCAAGTATTTTTTAGGAGAATATTTTAAATTTTATGAAAACTAAATCTGTTATCATATGAGCTTCTATATGAATAACGAATGATGATTAGAATGACAGTGAGTAAATTAAATTTAAACAGATCAAATTTAATTCGGCCAGAAATTCAGACAATTAATGCTTATCATGTGCCTGATTCTGAGGGCATGATAAAACTGGATGCGATGGAAAATCCATATGCCATGCCAGAAGAAATAATGGATGAATGGTTGGTATTAATCAAGCAGGCAGAAATAAATCGCTATCCAGATCCATCGGCTTCCAAGCTTTCAGTAGTGCTTAAACAGTATACGGGGGTGCCATTTGGCAATTCAATGATTCTCGGAAATGGTTCCGATGAATTAATTCAAATAATGGCGATGGCAGTGACTCAACCTGGGCGAAAAATATTAGCGCCAGAGCCAGGATTTGTCATGTACAACATGATTTCAACTTTTACCGGTTTAGATTATATCGGGGTGCCATTAAAAGATGATTTTGCTTTAGATATGCCCGCCATGTTGGAGGCGATACAAACACATCAGCCAGTGTTGATTTTTTTAGCTTATCCTAATAACCCGACCGGTAATTTGTTTTTAGTGTCAGAGATAGAGCAAATTCTAAATGTAGCTGAGGGTTTGGTGGTAGTAGACGAGGCTTATCATCCTTTTGCCTGTGTTAGTTTCATGCCACGTTTGGGTGAGTTTGATAACTTATTGGTTATGCGCACGGTATCCAAAATGGGTTTGGCGGGTTTGCGCTTGGGGCTGTTGGCAGGGCCAGATAAATGGATATCAGAATTTGATAAAATTCGTTTGCCTTATAATATTAATAGTTTGACTCAAGTGACTGCCGAGTTTGCATTAACCCATGCGCAGGTATTTGAACAACAAGCTAAAATTATTCGCAAACAACGCGCGTGGTTGTTCGATGAATTAACGAAATTTGCACAGTTTCAGGTTTTTCCAAGTCGTGCAAATTTTATATTATTGCGGGTGTTACAGGGCGATGCCTCACAAATTTTTGAGTGCTTAAAGCGTCACGGAATATTAATTAAAAACTCTCATTCTGCAGGCGGTGTACTTACGCAATGTTTACGCATTACCGTGGGTTTACCTGAAGAAAATAAAGCGTTAATTGCGACACTTAAGGGGTGCATATCCAGTACCTAAATTTCTGTTATATACCCAAAGCGTTATAAATTTAGGTGTAATTTCCGATATACTTCTCCCCTAACTTTGTTGAAATCCCTTTCAATAGCCTACTATTCTCGTTTCTAAGCGCAAAGACAGTGGTTATTGTTTTGGGCGTTTTTCTAAGGTCGTTTGGGTAACAAAACTTTGTTGTCCACGAATGCCGCTAATTTGAATTTTGTCTCCCGGTCGGCCTTTGGCGACTGCATATAAAACATCCCGGGTATCGCGAATAATATTTTTATTAATATGCGTGAGAATATCGCCCACTCTAATGCCTGCTATTTCAGCTGGGCCGCCATCAAATACATCGGTAATTAATACGCCTTGAATATGAGGTAGGGCGACACGTTCTAATATTTGTTGTGTTAAATCGACCCCTTCTACACCGAGCCAGCCGCGAATAACCTCTCCATTTTCGATGATTTGATTAACCACGTCGTTTACTAAGTTAATTGGGATGGCAAAGCTGATGCCGATGTTATTTCCAGACTGGCTATAAATGGCTGAATTAATACCCAGTACTTCACCGTTGGTGTTGACTAGAGCCCCTCCTGAGTTGCCTTTGTTGATTGCAGCATCGGTTTGGATAAAGTTTTCATAGGTGTTTAAACCCAATCTATTTCGGCCTGTGGCACTGATAATGCCCTGGGTTACTGTTTGGCCTATACCAAATGGGTTGCCTATAGCTAATACAATGTCGCCTACGCGGGTTTTTTTGCTGTCGGCTGAAATGATCGCGGGTAATTGTTTGAGGGGGATGACGATGACAGCAAGGTCTGTATCGGGGTCTAAGCCAACAACATGTGCTTCAAATTTTTGACCATCATGCAATATCACTTCAATTTGTCGTGCACCTGCAATCACATGGTTATTAGTGACAATATAGCCGTTGCTATTAATAATGACCCCGGAGCCTTTATTGGGGCGAATTTTATATTTTGGTTTTTCTTTTTGGGAGAAAAAATTATTCTGCGGTATTATTTTGGCTGTTTCTTTGATGCGGTGATAAGCATTAATGCTGACAACAGAAACAGAGGCCTTATTAACTGCATCGGCATAGCTGTCAGGTGTTGGGGCGTTTGGGTCTGTTGTTGTGACAGGTTGAGATAGGGTTAAAACTGTTTTTGTGCCGGAAGCGCTAAAAAAAATAATAGCAGCACTGAGCAAAAAACCGATTAGCGCCCAGTTAAAAATAAAACGTGTAGAATGTGTTTTTTTCATACTTTGAATTTTAACCGATTTATTTTTTAATTTCCTGGAGTGTGTGCATGGCACAGCTTAATTCTATTGTAGAGTATTGCAATAATTTATTGCGAATTAATGAATACAGTGATTATTGCCCAAATGGTTTGCAAATTGAAGGGCGCCACGAGATACAGCGGTTAATTTGTGGTGTCACGGCGTGCCAAGATTTAATTGAAGTGGCTATTGAAAAGCAAGCAGATATTTTATTGGTGCATCATGGTTTTTTTTGGAAAAATGAAAATCCTGTCATTACGGGTTTAAAACGCAAGCGCATTTCTCAATTACTAAGCCATGGCGTGAGTCTTTTAGCTTATCATTTGCCTTTAGATGCGCACCCAAGTTTAGGTAATAATTATACGCTGGCAGAAAAACTGAATATCAATATCACCGGTTTTGAACAGCAGGGCGCTGCTAAAGGATTGTTATGGAATGGGGAGTTGAGCCATGATATGGAGGCTGATGAATTGTCCGCGCATATTGGGCATCAGCTTAAGCGAAAGCCATTGCATTTGTCGTCATCATCTAATAAAGCGATTAAAACAGTAGGATGGTGTACTGGTGGCGCTCAGCATTACATAGAAGATGCGGCAAAAATGGGTTTAGATGCGTTTATCAGTGGCGAGGTGTCAGAGCAAACCTTTCATTTGGCTAAAGAGTTAGATATACACTATTTTGCAGCCGGCCATCATGCAACTGAGTCTTATGGTGTGCAAGCCTTGGCCCGCAATGTTGCGGATAAATTTGCATTAAATTTTGAGTATATTGATATAGCAAATCCAGTGTAAAATTGAGCAGGCTATTATTGCTTGTAATATTATTGCCCTTTAAAGTATAGCAGAACCCTCTAATATGCAATGCTAACTCATTGATTTTTATGTATAAACTTATTTAATCCTTGGCTAATTCACTCAAATGAAGTATTATACTGCGGCGAATTTTAGTGCTTCCTTAAATTGTTTAAGCGAAGTGAATAATTATCACTTTCTGGATGAAATTTGCTGCTTTAAGGCAGTAGATGAATGCGTCAGAAAGCTACATTTTAATCATATTTAGTCTAAGAGAGGTATTCATGACTACAGACGGCGCAGATTTAGCAAAACGCCGCTTTCTGACGAACACCACTGCTGTAATTGGTGCTGTTGGAGCCGGTTTTGTCGCTGTACCCTTCCTGTCTTCCTGGGCTCCAAGTGAGCGCGCCAAAACTGCAGGCGCGCCTGTAGAAGTGGATATCAGTAAGTTAGTTGAAGGACAATTGTTAACAGTCGAGTGGCGCGGTCAACCCGTGTGGCTCATCAAGCGTAGTGCACAGAATTTGAGTGATTTACCCACATTAAATGACAGCCTTCGTGACCCCGCATCTGAGAAAGAGCAGCAACCAGCCTATGCTAAAAACCCCACACGTTCGATTAAACCCAATGTGGTTGTTATGGTAGGTATTTGTACGCATTTAGGTTGCTCACCGACTTACCGGCCTGAAATGGGCGCAGCTGATTTAGGTGGAGCAAATTGGAAGGGTGGTTTTTTCTGTCCTTGTCACGGTTCTAAATTTGATCTTGCTGGTCGAGTTTACCAAAGCGTACCCGCACCTTTGAATCTTGTAATCCCCCCGCATTACTATAAAAGTGATCGCACCATCTTAATTGGCAAAGATGGAGGAGCAGTATAATGTTTAAAAGTTTAATGTCATGGGTTGATGATCGCTTCCCAGCCACTAAAATGTGGAATGAGCATCTGGCTGAATACTACGCACCAAAAAACTTTAACTTTTGGTACTTTTTCGGCTCACTCGCACTATTAATTTTAGTGATACAAATACTTTCGGGTATTTTCTTAACCATGCACTATAAGCCAGACGGTGCAATCGCTTTTGCATCCGTTGAATACATCATGCGTGATGTACCTTACGGTTGGCTTATTCGCTATATTCACTCAACCGGTGCAACCGCTTTCTTCGTGGTAGTTTATCTGCACATGTTCCGTGGATTAATGTACGGTTCATTCAAAAAGCCACGTGAATTAGTGTGGTTATTTGGTATGTTTATCTACCTTGCATTAATGGCTGAAGCGTTCATGGGTTACTTATTACCTTGGGGCCAAATGTCATTCTGGGGTGCGCAGGTAATCATTTCATTATTTGGTGCATTACCTATTATTGGTGAGCCTTTAACATTATGGATTCGTGGTGACTTTGTCATATCCGATGCAACGCTAAACCGTTTCTTCGCATTGCACGTTATTGCATTACCCATTGTGCTTTTAGGCTTAGTGGTGGCACACATTATTGCATTGCATGAAGTGGGTTCAAACAATCCCGAAGGTATCGAAATTAAGAAACATAAAGATGAAAATGGTATTCCATTAGATGGCATTCCATTTCACCCTTACTATTCTGTAAAAGATATTGTGGGTGTCATTGTTTTCTTAATGTTTTTCTCTTTGATATTGTTCTTTGCACCAGAAGGTGGCGGTTATTTATTAGAGCATGCTAACTTTATTCCTTCCGACCCATTGAAGACGCCAGAGCATATTGCACCGGTTTGGTACTTTACGCCTTTCTATGCCATTTTACGTGCGGTACCCGATAAGTTAATGGGTGTTATTGCAATGGGTGGCGCAATTGTTGTGTTGTTCTTGTTGCCTTGGATTGATCAATGTAAAGTTAAGTCCATTCGTTATCGTGGAATGAGTTTTAAAATATTATTGGTTCTTTTCGTTATTTCATTTGTTGCATTAGGTCGTTTAGGCATGCTTCCAGCAACGCCATTTTTAACTTTACTTGCACAAATATTTAGTGTGATGTACTTCGGCTTTTTTATTGCCTTGTTTATTACTTCTAGATTTGAAAAGACCAAGCCTGTACCAGAGAGGATTACCAAATGAGTCATTTTTTTGGGAAAAAATTAATAAGCATTATCCTTTTGGGTTTTTCAAGCTTAGTGTTGGCCAGTGGCGGTGGAGTTCACTTGGATGAAGCTCCCGGTGATTTAACAGATAAAGAATCATTGAAACGTGGCGCACAAGCTTTTGCAAATAATTGCTTAAGTTGTCATGCAGCTGACTATATGCGTTATAACCGTATTGGACGTGACCTGGGTTGGACTGATATTGAGGTGGCTGAAAAATTAATTAACACACGTGGCGCCGATGGCGAAAAAACCAAAGTGGGTGAGTTAATGAAAGTAGCCATGAACAATGACTACGCCAAGGTTGCATTTGGCACTAAGATCCCCGGCTTAACGGTAATTGCACGTGCTAAAGGCGGTGATTGGTTATATACCTATTTGCGTACTTTCTATTTAGATGAATCACGCCCAATGGGTGTGAATAATCTGGCATTTCCAGACGTAGGTATGCCTCATGTGCTGTGGGAAAAACAAGGCTTACAAAAAGCCGTTTTCAAAACAGAGCAGGGGTCTGACGGAAATGAAAAGCATGTATTTGATAAAATGGAAATAGTACAAGCAGGTACTATGTCTGTTGAAGAATATGATGCTTATGTGGGTGATCTCGTAAACTTTATGGTTTACATGGGCGAGCCAGTTCAGTTAGAGCGGAAGAGCCTTGGCTATAAAGTTCTTATTTTCCTATTTATTTTCGGCATCGTTGCTTATATGATGAAGAAAGAATACTGGAAAGACGTACATTAAAAAGCGTCGTAAGTCGTAAGTCATCGGTAGAAAATTTTATCTACACTTTAAATCTTTGACTTGCGACTTCTGACTCATGGCTTTATTAGTCGAGGTTTAAAAATTATGGCGTCGAATACTCTCGCCAATCGCAGGTCCGTTATGAATCTGTTTACAGCACAGTCATGTTATTATTGTCATTTAGCGCGTATTGTACTCGCTGAAAAAGACATTACTTATGAAACCATAGAGGTTGATATAAGTCATCCACCGGAAGACCTATCTGAGCTTAATCCTTATAATACAGTGCCAACACTGATTGATAGAGACTTGGTGCTTTATGACGCAAGGGTAATTGTTGAATATTTAGATGAGCGTTTTCCTCATCCACCATTAATGCCGGTAGACCCTGTGTCTCGTGCAAAAACCCGTCTGGCTTTACATCGTGTTGAAAAAGATTGGTACCCATTAATGAATGATATTTTAACTAAGGGTGAAAAAACGGCCGCTAAAGCGCGTAAAATGTTACGTGAAGGTATCGTTTCGTCGAATGAACTGTTTAAAGTGCTGCCTTTTTTCTTAAGTGAAGACTATAGTTTGGTTGATGCTACTCTCGCTCCATTGCTTTGGCGCTTACCCGAGTTAGGCATTGAGCTACCGTCTGAAGCTAAAGCGGTTTCAGACTATATGCAACGAATCTTTGAGCGTGACGCTTTTCAGTTGAGCCTTTCTGAAGCTGAAAGAGAAATGCGTCTTTAAACATTGTTTTTAGAGTATAAGTATAATGGACAAGATGACATCCAGTCGTCCCTACCTAATAAAAGCACTGTATCAATGGATTATTGATAATGATGTAACGCCTTGTGTCTTGGTTGATGCACTAGTGACAGGTGTAGACGTTCCTCAACAGCATGTTCAAGATAATAAAATTGTGTTGAATATTGCCCCAATGGCAGTGCAAGATTTATTGTTAGGTGATGATGCGATTAGTTTTAGTGCGCGTTTCAGTGGTAAATCTGTGAATTTATTAGTGCCAACCGATGCAATATTGGCCATATATGCCAGAGAAAATGGTCAGGGCATGATGTTTAATGATGAATCGGGCTCTGCAGGCCCGCCAGATGGCCCATCAGATAAATCTAAAGAACCCAAAAGGCCAGCTCTGCATGTTGTAAAATAAAGTGGCTGATTAACGCTTATTGCATTTTTATCTCTAGTTCCCACGGTCCTCCGTCACTGCCATTAAGTTAAGCTTGGGCACTTTTCCAATGGGGATGGACCGCGCTTTTTGCGCTCCGTCCCCTCAACCCAACCCACCAAGAGTTGACAGGGCTTTGATCCGACTCCGTAATGCTTTTGGTGGTATCAAAACTGGGGTCAGAGCGCTAAAAAGCGCGGTCTGACCCCAAACACTTCAACTTCATGCCCTTAACTTAATGGCAGTGACGCTTTGCGTCGGAATGCATGCTAACTGACAGGTTATATCTATTAAACCGTAACTGCTCTGGTTGCCTCTTTGCCCTTAGTTTTTTGCTGGATTTTTTTGAAGTTTACGTTGTAAGGTTCTTCTATGCATCCCTAGCGCCCTAGCGGTAGCTGATATATTGCCATCGTTATCCATTAACACTTTTTGTAGATGTTCCCATTCTAAGCGTTTAGGTGATAGGGGCTTTTTTGCTGGCTCGATATCTAGGCGGCTCGTATTATTAAAGCTGGCTATAATTTCATCTGCATCGGCAGGTTTAGTCAGATAATGGGTGGCTCCAAGTTTAATTGCGTGTACCGCTGTTGCAATACTGGCGTATCCGGTGAGCATGACAATATAAATGTCAGGGTTTATTTGAACTAGGTTTTCGATCAGGGTTAAACCAGATTCATTCCCAATACATAAATCAACGATGGCATGAGTGGGGTGATGTTTATGTGCAAGCTTTAACGCATCAGCAGAATTTGTTGTGCTGAGTGCAGAGTAGCCACGATGTTTAATGGCTTTTTGTAGCACTTTACAAAATACTTCATTGTCATCGACTAAGAGAAAATCAATGCTTGATATTTGGGTTTTATGCATCGTTATTTTTCTTCTTCTTAAGGTTGCTCTCAGTTAATGGCAAAATTATTTTGACAACGGCACCTCCTTGCTCCTGATTGGCGAGAAAAATTTTACCACCAAGGCGCTCAATTGAGGCATGCGCGAGAAAAAGCCCTAATCCTAATCCCTGTTTTTTACTGGAGTAGGCGTGTTTTCCTGCATGCTGTTGAATCATTGAGTCTAGGCCATCACCATTGTCTTTGATAGATAGGGTGATATGTTGTTCTGTTTGTTCAATATTCAACGTGATTTTTTCAGGTGATGCATCGGCGGCATTGTTAAGTATATTGATAAGCGCTTGGCTGATGGTTTGTTCTGCAAGTATATGTGCATCAAGCTGGTTTAAGTCAGTGTCTAGCTCAAGTGTAGTTGAAGGTCTTTGTTGCTGCCATTGCGTAATAATGTTTGAAATATACTGCTTAACGGGAAGCATTTGACCTTTGGTCATTAATTTTTCTCCAGCAGAATGGGAGAGTGTGGATAAGGCTAATTTACAACGCTCAACCTGATCACGAATGATGCTGAGATCATCAGATATTTCGCATGGCTCACAACTGTTTTGCATTTCATTAACCACAATGGCAATAGTTGATAGGGGGGTGCCTAATTCATGTGCGGTACCTGCCGCTAAAGTGCCAAGAGCTACCAGGCGTTCATCTCTTAAGGCATTTTCCCGAGCCAGTGCCAAGTCTCGATCACGCTCACGCAAACTGTTCGCCATATTAGTTACTACGTATGAAACTAAAAAGGCGGTGATAATGTACCCAAGCCACATGCCAATAATGTGTTTTTGAAAGCTGGAACTGTGTATTAAGTGAGGTGGAGCATCATGTATCACGGGCTCATATATAAAAAATAGAGTCGTATAGCCGATCATGCTAAGGCTGCTTATAAGCCAGATAGCACGCCCAGGCAAGAGGGTTGCAGCAATACATATGGGAACAAGATAAAACCAGTCAATCGGATTGCTTGCGCCACCGGTTATATATAACCCACCTGTTAGTGCGGCTACATCAATAATGAGCTGCCACATGATGGTGTTATCGGTAACGGGTTTTTTGTAATATAACCAGCATCCAGTCGCTAGGTTAATGAAGAATAGAATAGTGAAAAAAAGGATAACAGAAATAATTGGAATGGCAAAACTTATACTTTCAAAATTGATAATAAATAAACTAGCGAGAACGATTAATAGATTGCGCAACATAAACAAGCGATAAAGATTATGCGCCTGACTATTTTTTTGTTCAAAAAACTGTGGAAGATGGATCATTGATGTCATTTCAATTTATAAAACCAGGTAATGATAGTTTATGGTGAATACTCTTAATGAGCTTAGTCTGCATTTATTTTAATTAGTCGCTTTAAAGTTCAACTATATTTCAGGTGATGCTACATAATTATCAGTAATTTTGGTAGTTATTTCCCAAAAAAACGAACTTATAGGTGTTTAAGTCAACCATTAATCACACGTCTATAAGTTTATATATTAATCGTGCTTATTGTCACAGTAAATTTTTAGGGTATCTGTTAAATTTAGGCCGCATATATAGGG
>UOFF01000266.1_pt1 | contig 19035 bp, 12 predicted proteins | sample 1990091 | NCBI WGS metagenome assembly UOFF01 (sample SAMEA4728526, study PRJEB27164) | hydrothermal vent metagenome | biome: marine basaltic hydrothermal vent biome; feature: marine hydrothermal vent; material: mineral | place: Pacific Ocean | collected 2011-06-14/2011-07-23 | depth 1741 m | reverse complement strand
TCGCAACAGAACCCGAATTTATTTTACTCGATGAGCCTTTTGCCGGCGTTGACCCCATCTCTGTATTAGAAATTCAGCGTATTATTAAACAATTAACTGAAAAAAATATTGGCGTCCTCATTACCGACCATAATGTCCGTGAAACCTTAGGGATTTGTGAGCGTGCTTATATACTTAGCGCAGGCGCGGTTATCGCAGAGGGTAGCCCTCAAACGGTATTACAAGATCAACAGGTTAAAGATGTCTATCTGGGCCAAAATTTTAGTCTATAATGTAAGTTATCCAATCAGTTTAATCACGCGACAAAACCTAATTTACGAAAAGGGGACGGAGGGATTAAAAAATGATCAACATACCTGATGGTTAAAAAATAGGTGGATAGGCCAAAGGAATTTCACCTTTAGCCTCTCGCATCAACTTTCATTCTCGGACAGCCTCCTAATGCATATGTAAATTTCACATGAATGTTTTGAGGTGATATCCACTTAATCACGTTCTATATTAACATTTAGCTCGCTTTTCTCTTCTACTTTTGCACTTTTATCTAAGCGATAAGCATCCAATATTTCATGTAATTTCTTATCCACCCTATCCAACGCTGAAGCTGAATCCATCCACCAATCGGTAGACCAAATTCGCAACACTTTCCACCCCAAACCACGCAGCACTTTCTCTCTTAGAAAATCTCTATCTCTTGCCGTTGCAGAACGATGATAAGTTGCACCATCGCACTCAACTGCACTTAGATATTTACCGGGTGCATCTGGATTTATAATTCCAAGGTCTATTCTAAAACCTGACACACCGACTTGTGAATGAGTTGTCCATCCTCTACTTTCTAACCTTTCAGCGACTGCCTGTTCAAAGGGTGAATCAAAGTAACCACCTGGCGCATCGACTGCTTCTACCAATGCTCGTGATCCACGTTGCGCATATTCTAAGAAGTGTTTTAAATCTCGAACACCTTCTGATGCCGTTCTTGATAAATCTATCTGCTCGGGTTTTAATGAGGCAAATATATGCATTTCTTCTTTTGCACGGGAAATAGCAACATTAAGCCTGCGTGTTCCACCTGATTTATTCATTGGGCCGAAATTCATACTGAGTTTTCCGGCTGCATCTTTACCAAAGGTAATGGAAAAATAAATTAAATCTCGTTCATCACCTTGAACACTTTCAATATTTTTTATAAAAACCGCATCATATTTATCTTCCTCAAAATGATGCTCTATTTCTGGATATTCACCTCGTGCAATTTCAAACAAATCACTTATTAATTTTTGTTGCTCTGAATTGAATGTCACTACACCAATTGATTTATTAAAATCAGGATTGCGCAATTGACTAACCACTTCATTAACGATAGCCTCTGCTTCACCACGATTAATTCTATTTTTACCCTCTTTATATACAGAGTCTACAGAATGGTAATATACAGACATACCGGTTGTATCTGTATTTGGAAATGTGATTAATGTACCATTATAATAACGATGGTTTGAGAATGTAATTAAAGATTCACATTTTGAGCGGTAATGCCAATTGAGTTTCATATGTGGAATATTAGCAGCTAGACATTCATCAAGTATTGACTCTAGATCATCATCAAAATCATCATCTTGCATCTCATCGCTGTCAGCTCTGCGACCAAAAAATGAGGTTGGTGGCAACTGTTTCGGGTCACCCACCACTATGCTTTGCTTAGCACGAGCAATGGCTCCTATTGCATCACAAACTGTAATCTGACTGGCTTCATCGAATATAACAACATCAAATGCTTTACAATCTGATGGCATGTATTGTGAAATACTCATAGGTGACATCATTATGCAAGGCATTAATTTTGTTAATACATCGGGCATCTTAGAAATTAACTGTCTTAATGGCATATGCCGTGATTTCTTTTGAATTTCCCTTATTAATATACCCCACTCTGATTTTTTAGCTACATTTTTTCTATCAGGTATATTTGCAGATAACTTTGCTTTTACATATTGCTTAGTCAGTTTCATGAACGCTTCATCAAGTTGATGAAATTCTTTAATCCGTAATCGATGTTCAGCGGGTATAAATGTGCGTAAGGCTTCATCATTATCAACTACCGTATTAACCCACCATCTAGAGTAATTAACTAATAATAATTGCTCAACATTAAAACCTTTAACATAACCCTTTTCTATCGCATCAACTAATGGAGTCAAACCTACTGCAACCGCTTCTTGACGAACTTTACGCCATGCACACCAATACGGTAATTTTTTAGCATTATTCAACCAACGATCACATATCATATTTATTTTTTGATAATAATCTGTATTACCTTTTGCATCGAACACATTGGTTTCAGTCTGTGATATTGCAATTTGTAACTCGGGCATTATGATGTCAAACTCTTTAAGTTGCTTAATATAGGCCTGTCCTTTAGCGCCTATCGGTGCAGTTTTATCAAGTTGTTCATTTTGATTTTCGATTAATGAAGCTAAACGCTGTTTAACTTCAAACGTCTCATCTGGATCATCCGATATGTTTGATATTGCACTTAATACAACGTCTAACCAGTTAGTGGCTTTTAAAATCCATGTAACATCACTATCAAGGCCATCCCAATACTTACCTATTGCATTTGATAGAGGCTTATATTTTTCTATCTTAGTTTTTAACTCATTGGCTTCAATTAATAACGCTAAATCTGAGAGTACATTTTCGCCTAATTCACCACTCGATAAATTTATTTTTAATGGATTTTTAACTTTTCGTCTGTCTAACCATTTGGTTAAAAACCATTTGTTTTCTGCATTAAGCCACTGTATTTTAAATTCATCTAAAGGTAGCTCAAATACATTTCGCTTATAACCGCAACAAGTATTCTTCATTATGGCATTATACTTTTTAATTAATTCAACTAACGCTAAAAGATCTTTACGATAAACACCGCCTTGAGCCGAAAAACCAAATTGATAAGATTCTGTATATGCCTCCGGCAATTTCGATGCTATAACGTTTAACGCTTGTAACTGACCTTCCGTTTTAAAAACTACATTTAGCTTTAATGATGCTAAATAGCTTACTTGTGTATTTAGTAACAACTCAGCTTGTTGCTTTAATTTACCTGCCAAAACCAGAAGTTCACTTTGCCATGATGGCGACCATTCCCACGTCGCTATTTCTGCTAAAGGGTTGTCTTCAATACCGTCTAATTCTGCTGCATTTATATCTATTCTTTTAGCGATATCTTGTAATGCTTCAAATGCATCAAGATTATGTTTATTTGGATGTGACCATTTCAAGTCAATTTTAGGTATATCGCTATCACGAATAATCACACCCATTGCTTGATGAGGCGTTAAACCATTAGGATAAACATGATGCAAACGACTCACATAAACATTAAGCCCTTCACGTAATTTAGCTAAACGATCAGCCTCTCGTTGCCAATCTATTGATGAAGCACTTTTACCTTCCCAAGCGCTATCTAATTGACGGATTACTTCTGCTTTTTTTGCTTTTGCACTGTGTAATTCTAAACAGTGCTCACCTAAACCAACTTCATGTAATCGACGATATACAACTTCTAGTGCCGCTGTTTTCTCAGATACAAACAATACGGTTTTACCCGTCGCTAATAACTGTGAAATTATATTTGTAATCGTTTGACTTTTACCTGTACCTGGAGGGCCTATTAATACAAAATCTTTACCTTCTTCTGCTGCATATACCGCAGCCATTTGAGATGAATCGGCAAGCATGGGGGTATAAGTGTCTTTAGGATGTTTTTTTTGATCCAGTTTTCTTTCATCGGGGAACGGTATATTAGCACCACCTGTATATGAGTCACGCGGGCTTTCTATTAAGTGTTTTACTACTGGACTGTTTTTTAAATCATCGACCCTTTCACATAAGTCCATCCACATTAAGTATTTTGAAAATGAGAAAGTTGAAATAACTGCAGCCTCTTCAACTTCCCATCCTTCAATATCACGTATCTCACGTCTAACAATATTCCATATAACCTCAATATCTAAACCGTGATCGTCCGTAGGCAACTCATCAGCAAGTTCTACAATATCAAGCCCAAAGTCTTGCTTTAACATTTGTAATAGCGTTGGGTTAAAGCGTGGTTCATCATCATGCAGTTGGAGCTTAAACCCTGAGTTAACACTTTTACGCGTGAGCGCTATAGGAATTAAAATTAAAGGCGCTTTATAAGTCCTATCTGGCTGATTCGGTTGCTGCCATTTTAAAAACCCAATAGCAATATATAAAATATTGGTGCCACCTTCTTGAATGGCCGCTCGACCTTGACGATAAAGCTCCAACAAATCACTGTCTAATTTTTTTTTGTCTTGTTTAGCAACCAGTTCTTTCTTATCTAATAAACGCTTTATACGCTCAACTCTTAAGTTTTCGTGTTGTTGTTGAAGATGGATTTTTTCTGATCGTGGATCGCTGTCTAGTTTATGTGCCTCAGCGGATGAAACTTTAAACTGCATACCACCAGCAAGATAATCTTCTAATTTACCCAGGTCATAACACTCTAGCGATATCGAACGAGAACGCGTTGTAAAATTAAGCAGCCGATTACGCATGGTTAAATCCAGAAGCTGTCTTTTCCAATTTTCAACTCTGGCTTCGGGTGTGCTGGGTATAACATGTTCGGTAGGTTCAGTGACATAAGATTGCTCGGGTAAGTCATCCGGTATATCAATTGCTATTTCTACTTCATCTACCTGAACATCCAGCCTAGCATTACCCACTAAATCTTTATCGGAAAGGGGCTTAATTGAAGAAAGTCGAGCGCGTTTAATATCAACTGCTAATACAAACTCTGCATCAGCATCTAATTTATTTTTTCCCTCTTGTGACGCCAAACTAAATTTGGCAGGCGGTATATGAGTTACAAGAGTTGTTTCAAACACAATAAGTTCTTTGAGCTGAATCCGTTTTCTTAATGGTTGGGCTTCATAAATAACAGATGCTGAAAAATCCTCATCAGCCAACCAACACCCAGTGAATGCATGACCTTCTGTTAAAATAACAACACTGTTAAGCCCAACTTGTTCAATACATGATGCAAATAATAAAGCGGTATCTAGACACGTAGCTAAGCGTGTTTCGAGTATTTTTGACGGTAAACGTACTTTTTGACCATTAGTTTCAAAACTAGCAGGTGGGTTTGCATAGGTTAAGTCCAGTTTGCAGATGGCGCTCCAAATAGCACTAACAATTATTGCAACACGTTTTGGGCTATTTGACTGATAACCATCCAGAGACTTTGAATGGCCACTAGCCTGAAGCAGTTTAGATGCATCTCTCAATATACCTTGAACAGCAGGATCATTTGGCTGAACAAAAGCGGCTAATATTTCAGGCAAACTGCCTGCACCACCCCATTCTTCTTTGGCGAGTAATTGTACTTTTTTAGTACAAGCATCAATTACCTCATTATCTTTTTTTAAGGTAAATATTAATTCACCATTTAATGATTCTGTAATTTCCCTTAAGTATTCACTCTTTAACTCAATACGATTGTCATCAAGAATAAGTTGTGATTTTTTCGCAAGCCGATCAATTGGCCAAGTTCTTTCAATTATAAATTTTGGTTCAGATGTTACCGTTAGCTCAATTTCAGAAAATTTATTTTCAGTATTATTTTTAATTTCAATATCACGGATTACTGGAAATGCATTTTGCTGTAAAGCTAAATTTATTTTAGCAATGACAGTAGTTTTTATAGAAACACCAGAAGTTTCAGGTTTGATTTTCGCTGCTGATTCATCCAGTGAAGCTTGTTCTGTCATAATAAGTATATCCTTACTAATATTTTAAAGTTTGAGGCTAGATTAAAAAACACAGACTCACAGGCTAGAGCTTGCAAAGACAGCGATGCTTTATCGCTGTAAAAATTCAAATATAATTAAATCTAATAGAGTTTTATAAACTCGAGTTGTTTAATTTAAATAATATACCCTCATCATATATTAAAAATCGGGCATAACCAACATACCTTCATTTGGTGACATAAACGCATGACAGGCTGTCAGTTGTTTTTTCGCGATGGCTAAATTTGAAAAATCAATAGCTGCTGTAAATTTTGCTATTCTTAATAACATTCTAATGTAAGGTTCAGCATCGCCTTCTCTGGTTAACCTGCGCAGTGTGAGTAAATAATCATCTCGATAAACCGTTGGCACTATAATGCGTGGCTGTTTATTGGATAACATTTCGGCGCTCATAAAGACACGGGATAACCGGCCATTTCCGTCAATAAAAGGATGAACTTCAGTCACCATAAACATCATAAAAGCGGCTTTTTGAAAACCATCATCCAGTTGCTGATAGTAATTAAAGCCTTTTTTTAACGTACCCTCAACCAATTCTGGATAAACAAATTCAGTGTTTCCTGCGCGATTATTGATGTTTTTAAATTCACCTGGATTAATGTCATGCCTAAACCCCATAATGGCATGGTGTCGATATTTTAGACTGACAATAAATTCGTCTGCTGAATTGGGCCGTTTAAACATTTCAGTATGATCATTTAACACTCGATATGTACCCAGCACATCATGAGAATCACTGACTCTGCCTTTGATCAATTTGCCATCAAAAACAATCGACTTGGCTTCTTCAATTAAAAAGTCGGTGCCCTCTATGTAATTAGAAAAATAAGCATCGTAAAAGGCAGCATTTCGCCAAAAATCTTCAGTTGGTGCCGAAGCTGCAATCAAGGGTGTTTGCTCAATATAACTGTTACGTAAATGTGTAAATAATATTTCAAATAGATCAAGCCTATTGGGATCATAGGGTGTCCCAGCGGCTCGATTTTTACCCGCATCACTGAGTAAATTATAATCGTTTTTAGTTGATAATAATGCGCCAATTATTTTATCTAATAATTTATATTCAGCAACCATCTCCAGTTCTTTGCTTATTTGTTTTGCCTGATCTCGAATTTTATTGATCGACTTTTCACCTCGATTTCTAATAATTTTTTCAATATAACGCTCAAGCTTTTCAACACCTATACTCTTTGATATCGTTTTCTGTGTTCGTGCGGGCTGCAAATTTTCCATTAAATACCGCGCTTCTGATGAAAGATATAACCCGTCTTCAGGCAATGGCATATCATAATTCGTAGCCGATTTGCCTTTTAACAAGCAAATGGTAAGCCCTGGTAAAAGCATATTTTTGGTTAAAGACGCCGTAATAAAAACGGTATTATCGACAGGTTGACCACCCATGAATGCGGTGCGATGACTCACCACAGCACCGGGGTATAAATGCGCAATGATCTTGCGCCAGTTTTCCTGAATTAACATTACAGATGATTTATGCACGTTACTGGTATATATTTTAGGCGCTATTTTTCTCAGATCACCACTTTTAGCCAAACGCGATATGCGCCTCGCCTCAGCTGCATTAGATGATGTAAAGACAATTTCTGGTAAATCTACTGTCTTTTTTTGCATAATTATCCCCCTGAAATCCCTAATTTATGTCTAGCATTATGGATTAACGACCTCATTTTGTCTATTTATGCCAATTAGTAGGGGATGAGACTGAAATAACTTATACTCGTAGCGCAGAATATTTGCTCATAGTCTTTAGCATGAAAATGGATGTGTAGTCATTGATACATAACAGTCTTCATGCTGAAGAATATGAGCAAAGAGGCAAGCTAATGATACATAAGTTATTTTGTGAATGCCCCTTATCATTGGATGCGACAACTCGTCTGACATAGGGGGTGATGCGGTCAACTGATTTTTCTAGGTTTAAGGTGTATCTGATTCATCAGCCGGTGTGGCGAGCGCTTAGCGAAGGCGGTAAAAACAGGGTAAACAGTTATGAAATCATATTTTCATCCAAATTTAACATCTAACAGAGGACGTTTTGCCACTGCATTAAAAAATTATTCAATTTTAAAGACAAAAGGGCTTTTATTCATTGACTAAACACACAATACACAGCTATATTGGAAGGTAAGAGCTTTACGTTTAACTTACTTTAAAAGACAAAAATTAGCATCAATACGTTAGTTTTTGAGCGACACGAATATTCGTGAATATAAGTAGCACATCACCTACTTTAAACCACGCATTTGAAGTTTTTTATCATAAAAAAATGGGAAGACGTTTTAATCTAAAAGAATGAAGCAATCTTTACAATTACGCATTGGTCAATCACTGACCATGACTCCGCAACTACAACAAGCCATACGTTTGTTGCAACTGTCTACATTGGAACTTCAAACTGAAATTCAAGAAGCACTTGAATCTAACCCAATGCTAGAGGTTGAAGACGAAAATCTTGAAGCGGGCCTTTTAGATGAAAACAAACAAAAAACAGACAATGACAACACGCTCATTAACAATGAGAATAATAGTGCCAATGATACAGATGGAAACGAGTTACAAAACGATATATCAGCACAAGATGTAGATTTACACACTCAGGAAATGCCTGATGAATTACCTGTAGACTCACAATGGGACGATGTATACGAACCCTTGCTCTCAAATGCACCCGCAGCGGCTGATGATAAAGCCCGGGAGTTTCTTGAAAACCAATGCGGCACTGATACTGCTTTAATCGACCACTTATTAGACCAATTACTCGTCACCACCATGAGTGATATAGACCGCACCATCGCTATGGCCATTATTGATGGCATTGATGAAGCAGGATACCTTCAAGAATCCGTAGAAGATATACATTCCAGCCTTGTTGATGAGCTTGAAATCGAACGCGATGAAGTTTATGCCGTGCTGCATTTAATTCAACATTTTGACCCCATTGGTGTAGCAGCGCGTGATTTAAAAGAATGCTTATTACTACAAATAGAACCTTACGACACAGGTGAGTTTCCCGTATTAAAAAAAGCCCGTCAAATCATAAAAGACCATTTAGATTTATTGGGCAACCATGATTATGCAAAACTTAAACGCTATAATCGTATTGATGACGATGAATTAGCAGATATCATTCACTTTATTCAAACGTTAAACCCTAAACCCGGTAACGCTATTGGTTTATCATCAACCCAATATATTGTGCCTGATGTATTTGTCACCAAGTCTGAAGGTCATTGGCACGTACGATTAAACGGTGACACTGCGCCAAAATTACGTATTAATCCCACTTATGCTTCCTATATACAACGCGGTAAGCAAAGTGACGACAACACCTTCATGAAAAACAATATGCAAGAAGCTCGTTGGTTTATAAAAAGCTTACAAAGCCGCAACGAAACTTTGATGCGTGTGGCCACCTCTATTGTCGAGCATCAACGCACCTTTCTCGACTATGGTGAAGAAGGCATGAAGCCGCTAGTGTTACGTGAAATTGCCGAAGAATTGGAATTACATGAATCCACCATTTCTCGTGTCACCACACACAAATATATGCATACGCCTAAAGGCGTATTTGAATTCAAATATTTTTTCTCCAGCCATGTGGGCACGTCAGATGGTGGAGAGTGCTCAGCAACAGCCATACGTGCAATGATTAAAAAGCTGGTAGAATGTGAGGCACCTAAAAAACCATTAAGCGATAACAAAATTGCTAATTTATTAGTTGCTCAAGGTATTAATGTGGCACGTAGAACTGTCGCAAAATATCGTGAGTCTATGATGATACCCCCATCTAATGAACGAAAACGGCTTTAACCCTGAATCAAATGCATCAACGATGTTCGCCGACATCACTGATTCAGATCCTCTGGCAACACTGTATAAGGAGCATTTATGCAACTAAATCTAACAGGTCACCATATAGATATTACCGATTCACTTCGCCACTATGTCGATGAAAAAATGGATCGTATTGAACGTCACTTTGACAAGGTCACTAACACTCATGTTATTCTCACCGTTGAAAACTTGCGTCACAAAGCTGAAGCCACAATCAATATGCGTGGTAATAATATTTTTGCTGAAAGTACGGAGCAAAACATGTATGCTGCAATCGATAGCCTAACCGATAAACTCGATCGGCAGGTTAAAAAACATAAAGAAAAAATAACCGACCATCATCAACGAGATGTTTTACCCATGACAGAGATTGAAGAATAGATTTATGGATATAAGTCAACTCATCACACCTGAGCGCGTCAAATGCTTGGATAACATTAGCAGTAAAAAACGCACGCTAGAAGTTCTCAGCCAGTTGCTCGCTTCAGGTGCTGAAGGGGTTGACCCTACCCATGTTTTTCATCAACTCATAGAACGTGAACGCCTGGGCTCTACCGGCCTGGGCCATGGTGTTGCCCTGCCACATGGGCGTATTTCACCACCTGAAAACACAATCGGTGATGAGGCACCATCGCAACCCGTCACTCTGGGGTGTTTTATTAAACTCGAACAGGGTATTGATTTTGACAGCCCAGACTCAAAGCCTGCTGATTTATTATTTGGTCTCTTAGTACCCAAAGACTGTACTGATGAACATTTACAAATATTAGCTGCATTGGCACAGATGTTTAGTGATACTTCACTTTGCGAACAATTACGACATTGTTCAACCAACGAAGCCTTATATGCTCAACTTTTTGATTGGGCCCAAACACATAAAATAGCCTCATAAGTTAGGGCATGTTTACATGGTAAACCCTATTACCCTACTCTCACTGTTTAATTATTTACAAAAAAACATTGATATCAAATGGCTTGCGGGAAAACACCATGCTTCCCGCCCTATAAAAAGCACACTACATCAAAACCAACAGTCTATTCTGGTAGGATATTTAAATTTAATTCACCCCAATAGAATTCAGGTTGTCGGCAAAAAAGAGTGGCTCTATCTTAAAGAGCTTACCCAGCAAGATAACCGCTCACTCAGTGAAATTTTTTCTCGCCGCACAGTGAGCATCGTGTTTTCTGATGGCCAAACCATCCCCGATGAAATCATTCATCTGGCCGATAAAAAAATGATACCTTTGTTTCAAACCGATATGAAGAGCAGCGATTTTATCGATGCCATTCGCTTTTATTTATCTGATCTTTTAGCAGAAAAAATAACGTTACATGGCGTTTTTATGGAAGTTATGGGCAGTGGGGTTCTTATTACCGGTGAAAGTAGCATCGGTAAAAGCGAGCTTGCATTAGAACTTATTACTCGCGGCCACCGTCTGATAGCCGATGACGCCCCAATATTTACGCGAATTGGACCTGACTTACTCGATGGCTACTGCCCCGAAGTGCTTAAAAATTTCATGGAAGTCCGCGGCTTAGGCGTACTGGACATTCGTGCTATGTACGGGGAGAATGCAATCAAGCCAAACAAGCATTTAAGACTAGTCATTCATTTAGAACGCATGTCACCTGAAGCCCAGCAACAGCTAGACCGGCTTTATGGGTCTCGTTCCATCAAGACAATACTGGGCGTGGTGATTTCTGAAATCAGACTGCCTGTCGCGCCAGGTCGCAACTTAGCCGTTATGGTTGAAGCCGCCGTGCGTAATCATATACTCATTGAAAATGGACACAATGCCAGCGATGAATTTATTAAAAGACAACGCCAACAAATGAAGGCTAAACCACTTTATTAATAAATATTTGGGTTATCCTATAAACAACAGCGCTATAAAAACGAAACACTATGAAATTGATTATTATAAGCGGCCTTTCAGGCTCCGGTAAAACCCTCGCACTCCATACGCTGGAAGATGAAAGCTTTTATTGCGTAGATAACTTCCCTTTGGGTTTATTACCTGATTTCATAAAACATATCAATGATCAAAGGATTCATAATTATGAAGAAGTTGCAGTAGGTATCGATGCCCGCAGTAACACAAAAGACTTAAAAAACTTTAGCCAACTATTATCTGACATTAAAAACATTGAAATTGAAGTTATTTATCTTCAAGCGGAAACCAGTGAATTAATCAAGCGTTTTAGTGATACCCGTCGACGTCACCCATTAACACGCAAAGGCATCCCTTTGGCAGAGGCCATAGACATTGAGCGTAATTTATTACTGCCTATTTCCCAAGATGCAGACCTCTGTTTAGATACGACTCGCACAAATGTGCATCAATTACGGGCGTTAATTAAAGACCGTGTGATTTCTCGTGCCAACCAAGAGCTATCTATTCTTATTCAATCTTTTGGTTTTAAACATAACACCCCTACCGACTCAGACTTTGTGTTTGATGTACGCTGTCTTCCCAACCCTCATTGGGAGCCTAAGTTACGATCTCTCACAGGACAAGACCCAGATGTACAAACATTTTTTAAGAATCAGCAAGATGTGACCGAGATGTTTAATCAAATTAAAGATTTTATGGAAGTCTGGATACCCAAATTTGCCGAACAAAATCGTTATTATTTAACTATTTCCATCGGATGCACGGGAGGACAACATCGCTCAGTTTACATCGCCGAACGTCTCAATGATTATTTTAGAACCAAATTTTCAGGGGTATCGCTTCGCCACAGAGAGATGGAATAAAACGACTGAATAAGAAAATAACACCCCCATAAAAACATGAATCCCAAAAGTCTATAATTATTAAAATATGAAAAAAAATAATAACAATAAGAAATTATTATGAGCGTAGGATTGCTTCTTATTACCCATAAAAATATTGCTACTAGCCTACTGGATAGTGCAAAACAAATGCTCGATTCCAGCCCCTTGGCTACTCGTGCATTAGAGGTTCCTCTCGATTACCCTGTAGACGATATTTTAACTTCTGCAAAGAAACACATTCAACATTTAGACACCGGCAATGGCGTCCTTATTTTGACGGATATATATGGAGCAACACCCGCTAATATCGGTAAAAAACTGTGTGAAGAAAACGATTGCACTTTAGTCGCTGGCATTAATTTACCCATGTTAATACGCATATTAAATTACCCTCAACTTAGCAAAGAAAATATGGCATTAAAAGCAATCAGTGGTGGACACGACGGTATTCTTTTATGCGAACACGATGATGAAAAACAATAACAAGATACAAATAATATGGGCCAAATTAGTCAAGATATTGAAATTATAAATAAACTCGGAATGCATGCACGCGCCGCCGCAAAGTTTGTCAATATTGCATCCAGTTTTGTCTGCCATGTAGACGTTGAAAAAAATGGCCTACGCATTAATGGCAAAAGCATTATGGGGGTAATGATGTTAGCGGCTGCCAAAGGTAGCATTATTACCTTGCACATAGAAGGCGAAGACGCGGTAACTTGCTCCCATGCACTTACGCTATTAATCAATAATCGTTTTGATGAGGATGACTAAACAATGATGGCTTCACTTCACGGCATAGGCGTTTCTAAAGGTATTAGCATAGGCAAAGCTTATGTTTATTATCGTGAATTACCGGAAGTATTGGAATATTCTATTTCAAAATATGCCGCTGATAGTGAAGTCAAACGTTTTGAGAATGCCCGTGCACAAGCCCAGCAACAATTACACAACATTAAAAAAACGATCCCAAGAGATACCTCCCACGATATTTGTTTATTTATCGACACCCATCTGCTCATGATCGAAGACCCTGTGTTATACGAAGATACCGTGAGCCATATTCACGCTCGACTGTGTAATGCAGAATGGGCCTTACAAGTACAAGTTGAACGTATTGTTAAAGTTTTTGAGGATATGGACGACCCTTATTTAAAAACCCGTAAAGATGACATTATTCATGTCACTGAACGCATTCAACGCTGCCTTATTAATGAACCTGAAAACAAAGAAAATTGTGAAATTGATAAATTAAGCTCGCATTTAAAAGGTCGAATCATTGTTGCAGACGACCTGACACCCACTGATATATTATTACTTCAGCAACAAAATATTGCCGGATTTATCACCGAATATGGCGGACCATTATCGCATACGGCCATTCTTGCCCGTAATTTAAATATTCCGGCCATTGTCGGTATGCATAATGCAAAACATTTAATTCAGGCGAATGATCAACTTGTTTTAAATGGCCTATCGGGTGAATTATATATAAACCCGGACCGTAAAGAACTCAGTCACTTTAAAACATTAATTCAAGATGAAATCGAACGCTATAAGACTTTATTTAATTTAAAAAACAAGCCATCTGAAACACTTGACGGTATAAAAATAAAATTACTGGGTAATATTGACCGCCCCGAAAGTGTACGCGCCTTACGCCAATATGAGCATACCGGTGTGGGTTTATATCGCACGGAAATGCTGTTTATCGAACATAACGACAAGCCGAATGAAGAAGAACAGTTTCAAACTTACCGACGCATACTTCGCTCACTCAAAGGTCAACATTTAACCATTCGCACAACCGATTTAGGCGCAGATAAAGAACTCGCTGACAGCTCTCAGCATGGTCCATTAGTCCATAACCCTGCATTGGGTTTGCGTGCAGTTCGGCGCTGTTTAAAAGATCACACGCTCTTTTTACCCCAAATTAAAGCCATATTACGCACCGCTGCATACGGCCCTACTTGCTTAATGATTCCTATGATCAGCTGCGTTTCAGAAATCGATCAAACCTTATTACTTATTGAACAGGCTAAGTCAGAATTAAAATCCCGTAAAATTAAATTTAATAATAAATTAAAAATTGGAGCCATGATTGAAGTCCCCTCGGCTGCACTAGTTGCTGATAGCCTAGCAAAAAAATTAGACTTTTTATCTATAGGCACCAATGATTTAATTCAATACACACTGGCATTTGACCGTATTGATGAAGAGGTCAACTACCTATACAACCCATTGCACCCGGCTGTATTAAGACTCATAAAAATGACGCTCGATGCAGGTAAAGCACAAAAAATTCCCGTTTCAATGTGCGGCGAAATGGCGTCAGATGTACAATATACGCGCTTACTTCTGGGCATGGGGTTACACTGTTTTAGTGTTCAGGGAAATAGCATACTTGATATTAAACACATCATTAACCAAAGTAAAACAACCCGGTTACAACATTTAAGTGATCACATTTTAACATTGTCAGACCCCGCTGAAATCAAGCAGGCCGTAAAAGAAATGAATCAATAATTTATATCTGAAACCGTTAACTTCCATTTTACTCTAATTTCACACATTAATTGAAAGAGACTACACTTCACATTAATACTTCGTTAAACCATGCCCGAGATAACCCATGGTAGACAGTACCTACATAACAGAAAAAACTGAACAGCAACTACTGACACTGACTGAAGCGTTAGCATCTGGCATATTGAATGAAGCAGAAGATATGCTGCATTCATTACACCCAGCCGAAATTGCTCACTTACTGGAATCCCTGCCTGCCGATGATCGATTAAGTATTTGGCCATTAATTTCCAAAGCATTAGAAGCTGAAGTATTAATTAATTTGGGCGATGAAATTCGACATGGCTTAATTAAAGACATGTCGCCCCAGCAATTGGTTAAAGTTGCTGAAAATTTAGAAGTAGACGACTCAGCTGACTTTGTACAATCGCTCCCCGATACGATTATTGACCAAGTACTGCACTCACTCGATAGTCAGCACCGTAAACTACTTGAATCGGTATTATCATTCCCGGAAAACAGTGCGGGTGGAATGATGAACACGGACACCATTACGGTGCGCCCTGAAGTGTCATTAGATGTTGTATTACGCTATTTACGTTTACGTGGTGAAATCCCTAAACAAACAGACCACTTAATTGTTATCGATAGAGACAGCCATTACCTAGGCGTTTTACCCTTATCACAATTACTCATCAATGAGCCAGAAAAATTTGTGCTCGACATCATGGATAATAAAGTGACCGCAATTCCATCCGATATGGAAGACAATAAAATTGCCATGATGTTCCAAGACCTGGATTTAATTTCTGCCCCCGTGGTTGATGGCAACAATATGCTTCTCGGTCGCATCACCGTTGATGATGTCGTAGACGTTATTAGAGATGAAGCCGATCATTCCGTGTTAAGCCGCGCGGGTTTAACCGATGAAGATCTATTTGCCCCAGTGCTACCCAGCGCCCGACGTCGAGCCATATGGCTAGGCATTAATTTACTCACCGCTTTTCTCGCATCCTGGGTGGTAAGCAACTTTGAAGACACCTTAGAACGCGTTGTCACTGTCGCTATTTTAATGAATGTGGTTGCCAGTATGGGCGGTATTGCGGGCAGCCAAACCATTACACTTGTCATACGCAGCATGGCGTTAGGGCAACTCAGCCGCAGCAATCGTTGGTGGGTATTTAACAAAGAGGTAATGGTTGGGCTATTTAACGGAATCATCTGGGCTGCTGTGGTCGCGGGCATTGCCAGCCTCTGGTTTAATGACTTATCCGTCGGTTTGGTGATTGCCGCCGCATTGATTATCAATCTTATATTTGCCGCCGCCTCTGGGGTTGCCATTCCCATTATTCTTAAAAAACTTCATATCGACCCAGCCATTGCAGGTAGCGTAATATTGACTACAATTACAGATATAGTGGGTTTATTAGCTTTCTTAGGCTTAGCCACTGTTTTCTTATTATAATAACCCTAGCAAAATCAGTGTGAAACACGGAAGTCTGCACACTGATCTTTCTAGGATAATGGTATCTAAACAGATAATGACCGATTACGGCATAGATGAAGAATTAATTCGAGACTTTTTGGGTGAGTTCGCCGACTCCATCCAAGAACTTAAAGACACATTGGCACTGGATGATAATGAAATAACTCAGGAAGATCGTGTAAATCAACTATTTCGCTGCATTCACTCAATAAAAAGTAACCTGCGCATGGTAGGTTTAGACGCGCTTTCAGACTCTATACACACACTTGAAAATACACTGGATGACATTCGCGACAACCGCTTGGAATACACACTGAATTTCAGCTTTATTTTACGTAGCACTATTATTCAAGTTTATGACTTGGCAGAATCACAATACCAAAAACAAGATATTAGCAGTCCACTTTTACAGCTAAACCAAGCCATTCAATTAATCGGTATGAGCGAACCCGGCATGCTGGATAAAATATCATTAGATGTTCTGCTGTTAATTGACCCTCATGCTGACCATTACACACCACTTGAAACAAATGAAACACCTGTCATTCCCGTAGAAGCAACTAAAGACCCCATATTTGAAAAAGTGTCAAGCACCATACACGACGATTTAGACTATTTTCAAGAGCTATCGGAAAACCTAGACCACATCCTGCCACGTTGGAAAAACCGTGCTGAGCACATGGTCGAACTATGCCTTAATCTTAACCATTTTGCTGATGATAAAGTCGACCCGATACAATTAAAAGCGGCGGCATTATTACATGATATGGGCATGGCCTACATACCACAAAAAGTACTTAACAATCCGGGAAAACTGGATTGTGATGAGCTTATACTCATGCAAAACCACTGCCGTTTAGTACATGAATGGCTACGCCGCCTGCCAAATTGGCAACCTGCATCAACCATGGTATACCAGCACCATGAACACTATGACGGCTCAGGCTATCCTCAAGGGTTATCTGGCGACAAAATTTGTGAGGGTGCAAGAATAATTAGCATTGCCGATGCTTATACATCATTAACATCTGATAGACCCTACCGTGACCGAAAGCATCCTATGGTAAAAGCCATCATGGTGATTAACAGTAACTCAGGTAGTCAATTTGATCCAGATTGGGTTACTTTATTTAATAACATGATAAAACAAAGGCAGCACTAAAACATGACTGATGCGTTTAAATGGCGAATTCTAGGGGGTTATACTGACAGGTTATATCTATAAACCGTAAATGAAACGGTTATGTGGTGTATGAATTCCCACGGAGGACCGTGGGAACTAGAGAATCAAGTCGTTAGCGCTTAACTTAATGGCAGTGACGGTCCTCCGTGAGAACTAGAGAGACAGCCTCCTAGCTGACACCTCCAAGCAATATAGCAGGCCTTTACACATACCAACTTAAAACAATTGAAAAATTCCTGTAATACCCAAAAAACCATGAAATCACCCGCCATTTTCGCTATAATTCTCACCTTTTCTACCATTAGCATTACATTATGAAATTTATCGAAACTCGTGGTAACGATGGACAACGTCCAACCCATGTCAACTTTTCTGAGGCCATTCTAAGCCCCATCTCTTCATTTGGTGGCATCTACTCGCCTGAATCGCTACCTGAACTTGGTATGGATTTTTTGGAAAAACACTTAGACACGAGTTATAAAGCACTGGCACAGGACGTATTAGATACTTTTGAAATTGATATCGATAAAGACGTTATAAATAAGGCTTTGAACCTTTATGATAACTTTGACGATAGCAACAACCCAGTACCCCTCGAAAAAGTATATGATGATTTATATGTCAGTGAGCTATATCACGGCCCTACTCGTGCGTTTAAAGACATGGCTTTACAGCCCTTTGGAATGATACTATCAGCACTTGCTCAAAAACAAAATAAAGAATATTTAATTCTCGCGGCTACTTCTGGCGACACAGGCCCCGCGGCATTAGAAACCTTTAAAAACCGCGCTAATATTAAGGTTGTTTGCCTTTATCCCGATGGCGGTACCTCCGATGTACAACGTTTACAAATGGTGACAGAAGATGCAAGTAATTTAAAAGTCATTGGTATTCACGGTGATTTTGACGATGCACAAAGCGCACTAAAACAACTTCTAGGCTCAACTACCTTTAAGCAAAAATTACAAGAAAAGAACATTTTTTTGTCTGCCGCAAATTCGGTTAATTTCGGACGCATTATCTTTCAAATCATTTATCACATTCACTCCTACCTTGAATTAGTGCGTCAAAAAGCCATTAAATTGGGTGATAATGTTTATTTAAATGTCCCAAGCGGTAACTTTGGCAACGCCCTCGGTGGCTACTATACTAAGCAAATGGGCCTGCCTGTTGAGCGCATTTTAATTGCCTCTAACAACAATAATGTTTTGACCCAACTGATAAAAACTGGCACATATGATATACGCAATAAGTCGGTGATTGCCACCACCTCACCTGCTATGGATATTTTAAAATCATCTAATATTGAACGCATACTGTTTGATTTATTCGGCAAAGCTCGCACCAAAGACCTGATGCAACAGCTAGA
>UOFF01000221.1_pt1 | contig 20004 bp, 22 predicted proteins | sample 1990091 | NCBI WGS metagenome assembly UOFF01 (sample SAMEA4728526, study PRJEB27164) | hydrothermal vent metagenome | biome: marine basaltic hydrothermal vent biome; feature: marine hydrothermal vent; material: mineral | place: Pacific Ocean | collected 2011-06-14/2011-07-23 | depth 1741 m | reverse complement strand
ATTTGAATTTTATTTAAAATGACGAATGGTATCGGCTATACCAATCAAAGGTGAGTTAAATATAAATTGTTGAAACACTCAGTAATTTTGAGCGCTTTATTTTTTGTGACATTTTATAATTAACGTTTAGATACACGAGGCGGGCGTACAAAGTACTTACGTTTATAATCAGTTGCTAAGGTGATGGCTATTTTTTTGTCTTGCATGGATAGCTTTTCATATAAACTATTTTTTGTTTTACGTGCATCTTTTATATTAGTGGCTGCCGCCACATAAAACCAGGCATAGGCGGTTGCGTAATTTTTAATGACGCCTTGCCCTGTATAATAGGCGACACCTAAATCCATTTGAGCTTTACCATGCCCTTTTTTTGCTGCTTTTTGTAAGAATGAAACGCCTTTTTTAATGTTCTTTTTTACGCTATAGCCGTGAATATAGGCACGGCCTATATTATAGTTTGCTAGTATATTGTCTTGTTTAGCAGCTTTTGCATACCAAGAAACGGCTTTTTTTAAATTTTTCGGGGTTCCAATGGCAGCTTCTAGCATTTCACCGGTTTTGTTTTGTGCCTCGGGATTACCTTTTTTAGCTGCAGACTCATACCATTTAAAACCTATTTTTTCATTTTTTTTAATAACATCACTGTTTAAGTAAAGTTTGGCTAAATTAATTTGTGCTTGAGTGTTACCGGCGAGTGCGGCTTTTTCAAACCATGTTTTAGCCTGCTTGGCTTTTTTCTTTAAACCGTCGCCGGTTAAGTACATTAAGGCGAGTTTGTTTTGTGACCCAGTATGGTTTTGTTTGGCTGCTTTTTTGTACCAATAGGCTGCCTTACCTTTAGATTTAGGTATGCCATCACCATGAAAATACAGTTTAGCCAAAATATACTGGGCATTACTGTCTTTTAAGCGTGCTGCTTTTAATAACCAGTTGGCAGCGGTTTTAAAGTTTCGTTTAACCCCCACGCCTTTAATATACATTTGGCCAATGAGTGTTTGTGCTTCTACATAATTTTGCTTAGCGGCTTTTATAATCCACTCTGCGGCTTCTTTGGGATCTTTGCGGTGACCTTTTTGATCAAGGTACATTTTGCCAATACTAAATTGAGCGGCAGCATCTCCCTTTTCGGCGAGCGGAAACCACAGCATTAATGCGGTCGCAAAATCGTCTTTTTTGTATGCTGTGATGCCTTTTTCGTAGTCTGTTGGCTGTTTAGGCTTTTTATCTTTTGTTTTAGGCGCGGCTAAGCCAACTGTTGTGAAACAGAGTATAAGCAGTAAGCAAAAAAAACGTTGCAGGGTTGGCGTCATGATAGAACAAATAGTCACTATTATTTGATTCTATTTAAGTATAGAAAACAAATCATTAAAATCTAGTTTATTACATCTAAATTACTGATTAATGTAGAATAATTAATCGACAGGTGCCTTGAGCATGTTTATTGGGTTTTAATGTTATCTGATATATTTTGTCTTTCAGTGTATTCTATGGGGTTTGGGTTAGATATGTTGTTTAACAAAGTCCTGAATAAAGCGAAAAAGTTTGACACCACTAAAACGATCGACTTCTTTACCATCAACAAATAAAATGAGCGTAGGGGAAACCACGCACAAGGTGGCCGAGGTTTTTACCTTCAATGCCTTCACGGTCAAAAATCGTGCGTCGATGAAAATCTTCAACGACTTCAATTTCTTTCAATAGGGTTCCTAAAAGGGGAATACTCTTTAGTTGGGCAGAATATTACTATTTTTCTATGGGGTAAATATTAACAACCATTTCATCATTTTCATTACGGTGCATTTCACCATTGTATATACTGAAATGACCGTTGTTTTTATCTGCAAAATAGAGCGTTAATGTTTCGTGAATAATGGGGAAAGCCAGGCTGTCCCAGGGGATTTGATTTTCATTGAATAACTCGGTTTCTAAGCTTTCTATGCCTGGTTTGGCGAACCCATTGACTAAATCGCCGCGATACATCATATACACTTGTGAAATGTGAGGAATGCTTACGGTGCAATATAGGCGGCTGTTATTCACCTGTGCATTGGCCTCTTCAAACGTTTCGCGTTGTGCCGCCTCGCTTGTTGTTTCACCATTTTCCATAAAACCGGCAGGCAGGGTCCATAGGCCATGGCTAGGCTCTATGGCACGTTTGCACAATAATATCTTATTACCATATTCTGCAATGCAGCCCGCAATAATACGCGGATTTTGGTAGTGAATCATATCGCAGGATGTGCAAACATAACGCAGGCGATTGTCGTCTTTAGGAATAATGTGCTCGACCTGTGCGCCACAATGGCTACAAAAATTCATGGGTTTTGTCCTTCCGGGTATTGTCGTAGGGTGAGTATATTGCCGCGCTGGCTAAATTCAAGATGTTTCAGAAAACTCATGCCGAGTAGTATTTCATGGCTTTTATAGCCTGGATTGATCGTTGCTCGTACATTTGAAAGCTTGATGTCACCCAGCGAAATGCTATCAAGCATTGTCATTCTCACTTGTACAGTGCCATTGGCTGTTTGGTAAGTTGCCTGATGGCCGGGTTTTAGCTGTAATTTTCGTGCAATGGGTTCGGGTATGGAAACATCCGTAGCGCCCGTGTCTAGCATAAAGGTGACCGGCTGTGAATTAATTCGCCCATTGGCGACATAATGGCCCATGCGGTTGCGTTTAAGTACCAATTCTTTAACTTTATCGGATAAAACCTGGGTGCTGACTGACTGGTTAGGATTTCGTTGTTTATCAAGAATATCGGAAAAAAAGACCCCCAAAACAATAAAAATGCCAACCCACATTAAGGCTAACATCACCGCGCCTATTTTCTTTTGGTCTTGCTGTGGAGAATTGGGAGGTAATTGCATTATCTTTGGGAGTTTTTTGAATTGATACGGGTCATATTATCTGAATATGGGGGAAAAATCAGTAAATGGATGGTGTGGGAATGCGAATGTCGATAGGTGGAAAATTTATCGAAACAGTTCAAAATGTTGAGATAACGTCTATGCTATATTACTCTGCTAAATGCACGCCTCTGTTTATCATCAATTAGGAGAAAAAAGTGTTTGTAGAAGAAAATTCACAAGACAATGAATTAGAAGAATTGGTGCTTCATGAAAGCATTGTGAGTGCTACGGGGCTAAATGAAAATAGTTTACAAATCGGTATCAAAGGCGACCCTTCATTACGTGAAACCACATTAGACCGCAAGCGCTATGAGAGCCCAGTTGATAAAGTGATGGAGCCGTTAATGGAAAACCTAGAAGAGCTTATGCTTAACCGTAGCTGTTATCGTATATTCATTGGTTTTAATAGTGGTGAAATTCGCACTAATTCAATTTTTGACCCGTTGCGTGAAGAAATTCACATGTCTGATAAGTTAGCAAATAAGGCTTATCTTGAGCGACAATTTCCAAAGGTGAGTTTCAACGATAAAATTAAAGCCATGCGTGATATTTATAGCTCTATAAGAAGCAGTAAATTATTTGGTACGGTACCAGGTTATTGGCGTAATATATTTAACCGGCGCCATGAAACGTGGGAGCCTATGACTCAGGATGAGATACATACCATCTTGTCATCAATAAAAATTATGCGTGATTTACCAGATTTTTACTTGCGTAATATTACCGTTTGTATTGTGCAAGATTTAGTACGTATGCAGTTTAATTGTGATGGTACGCAAATTATCAGTGCGGAAAACTATCAGTCATTTATTGAAGAAAACATGTAATACACCTTCAAATTAAAGGTGTATTACATCGGTTTATTAACAGGTGATTTGTGCCGCGCGAATGGCCACGCCATCATGTATATAATCTTTCCAGTTGTCTTTTGATAGCGGAGTATTGCTTAAGCTGGTTTCTTCTGACTTAAATGCAAAGATGCCCAATCGGTTAAGCAAATTAGAAATGGGATTCATTTCATTAAAGTATCTTACAAATGCTGTTACCGCTTCGGTTTGATTGGAGCCTATTGTAATGTTGCGGGGTATTCTAATTAAAGCGCTGAATGCGACTTCATTTTTGGTGTTTATTTTTTGTCCATAAGACTTAAGAAATACTTGCTCATGGATAATAATATCCTCAATTTTCATTGGTAGGCAGTGATCTTTTCTAAAATGGACGAGCCAGACATTAATGGACTTGTTAATATGGTGTTTTACGTCGGTTCTTGAAAAATTACTTTTAGGTATATACACACCATAAACTATTTTATAGACCATGGTGTTATCGTTTGGTATTTCTTCGTGCATATACAGGCCTGGGTCATCAGATTCCATGGCCTTTTGAAAGGATTGTAACTCGTTGGCATCAATGAGTAATTCTGCATTACCGGGGGTATTCATAACTGCATATTGCATACTTTTATCCTTTAACGTTTTAAATGAATAATGTTCAGCGATAATGCTGAATATTTTTAAAGAAAGTAGAAGTTAAGTTGCCTATATAATGAAAAGATAGCTCTATATACCTAAAGTTATAACGCTTTGGGTATAGAAAATAGTAGTATCAAATTGAGGTTTTCGCAAAGTGTGAATTGATCGGTGTTTAGAATATAAAAAATAAAAGGCTGGGTGTCAAATATTTATTGCATTGAATGGATTAATTTGTCACCTAGCCAATATAATATGCTTACTCCTTTAATCTGGATTTAACATCGGTAGCAAAGTCTTCATATTTTCTTAATGAAGTGACAGCAACCTGAACATGCTGTCCAAGTTTTTTCATAATAGGCAGATCAAGCAGTATTTGGTCTAGCGCATCAGGCGTATCTACATTAACAATAGCGATAACACGGCGTTCACCGGCGCATTTCCATAAATCAATAACAACACCGGCTTCTTTAGCTTCTAGTGCAACATCGGCTTCTTCTGACCAAATAGAAAAAAGATCATTTTGAGTCATGGTTGATGAGTATTCAATTTTGAAATCTAAGTGATATAACATATGTAGTGCCTCTGTATAATATTAAAAATTAAGTATATTATGAGATAGTTCTTTCATGAGATGCAAGCGGTGTTTTGGGTATATACCCAAAGCGTTATAAATTTAGGTTGGTTACATGGTTCCATATTGGTGTAAAACTATTAAAAATTTTATCAAAGCATCTTAAAAAATCATTGATCCCAGGCGGTGTTTCTTGTCATTTATCATGCCAATATTTTCTATATAATTGACTTGCTAAATGCAGATATATTGTCTACTTTTAGTAGTGAGATCTAAGAATAATGTACCAAGTGAAAATAAGCTTTGATGTCTCAGTCTTAATATGTTGTGCTCGCTTAAATAGTATTTCCTTAAATATTCATTAAATGTATATATATCAATAAAATAGATAATGTATCTGTGTATTAACATGATGCATTTATAATTTAACACATGATATGGAAAAAATTATGCAAGCAGAAATTGATGCGCTTATTGAAACATTTTCAGCCGATGAATATATCATTAATATCATTCGTCGTGCCATGACCAATGCTCAAGACATTATGATAGAGAGCAAATCACACGGTTACATTATTATACTGGCAAAAGAAGCTGAATATTTTGCTAAAGTTGATAACCTTCCAGAATTTTGCAATATGAGTGCAAAGTCATTAAAAATTACTGTACTCAATGAAAAAAAATTGAACGAATATAAAACGGGTATTGGCCGAAATATAGATGAACTATTATGGCAGGCAGGCTATTACGCGTCTAATGGTCGCTTATTGGAGGGGTGTTTTTGGAATGATGTAATCAAGCTTAATTATTGGCCTAATTTTACGCGTTTGCCGATGACACCTAATTCTTTACGTATTGCCGCGTTACTTGCGGTTCATCCAGTGACTATTGAGCATACAATTTTAGTGCTAAAAGTTAAACGTGAAGAAGTTTATCAGTTTTATTGTGCGTCGTTATGTGCAGGTGCTGTGAGCACGATTAAAGGTAATGGAGATGCGCCTATTCCTTCGTTAAAACCTCACAGGCGTAATGCGCTACTTGGTCTATTGCTCTCCAAAATTGCAAGTATTTAAAGGATTTTATGGAACACAAAATTATTTTTACAGGCCCTGTCGGTGCTGGGAAAACGACCGCTATTTCAGCCATTAGTGATATTCCTGTTGTGAAAACAGATGCAAGTGCGTCTGATGAGGTTGCATTACGAAAATCAAATACAACTGTTGCTATGGACTATGGTCAATTACATTTAAGTGACAGCAGTAAAATGCATTTATATGGAACGCCAGGCCAGGAGCGTTTCAGTTTTATGTGGGATATATTAACTATCGGTGGCTTAGGGCTGGTACTGATGATTGATAATGCACGAGAAGACCCCTTAGCAGATATTGAATTTTTCTTAGATGCATTTAAAAATTTCATTGAAAAAAATGCTGTTGTAATCGGTGTGTCTCGAATGGATTTAAGTCCGCGCCCGGGCCTGTATACACACAAGAAAAAGCTTGAAGAGCTGGGATATAATTTACCTATTTATGAGGTTGATGCTAGAGAAAAAAAAGATATAAAAATATTGTTATTATCATTATTGGCTGTTCTTGATCCAGCCGTTAATTAATATGATAACCTGCTCTTCCTCATCACAGCCAGCCGTATTAAAATTTATTGATTACGGTGTTTCTTTTGGTGAAAAAATAATTTTAAATGAGGTTAATTTTCAAGTTGTAGAAAAAAATATTACAGTATTATTAGGGCCAGCAGGAACAGGGAAATCAACGTTACTTCGTTCAATTTCAGGTTTAAATTACAGTAATCCATCATTTAGAGCATGGGGAAAAGTCTGCTTTTTAGGGTGTGATTTAAGCGAAAATAATCGCCCCTCATTGGTAACACAAAGTGCTCGTTTAGTCGTAAGAAGTGTTCTTGAAAATATCGTACATAATTTACCGGAAAGAAATAATCTTACACAATTGCAACAAAAAAATTTAGCAGTACGTCTGCTTGAACAAGCGGGGCTTGATGAGCTTAAAGATAAGTTGAATGAAAATGTAGTAAATTTATCACTATTGTTACAACGTCGGTTGGCTATTTTACGCTTAGCTTCAGCAAGCCCTCGGTTGCTTTGTCTTGATGAGCCGACCAGTAACCTTAATGAAAGTGAAGCTGAAGAAATATTGGCACATATTAAAAAAGAAGCGAAGCGACGTGCAATATTAATTATATTACATAATCAACAACAGGCTAAAAAATTAGAAGGCTATAGTGCACTCTTAGCTGGTGGGCATATAGAAGAATATAATGAGACAAAAAATTTTTTTGCCTATCCACAAGCCAATTCTACTCAACAGTTTGTTAAATTTGGCAATTGCAGTGTGGCTTCACCAGATGCTAAGCCTGAAGATTTAGCAGATGATATTGTGCCACCACCCGTTATACCACGCATTGCACAAAAATATGTGAGTGAAAGCTTTGGGCCCAGAGGTTTTTTATGGCTAATTAATGGGCGCCTGGCAGGAACGCCCCTCCCCGGCGTTTTCTTTGAAATAGACTATGATTTAAAAGCGTTGCAACGAGTTGGTGTGACTCGACTTATTTCGACTACACAGAAACCTATTAACAATCAGTTGCTTGAAAAATACGGGATGATATGTGAAGCATTTCCAATTAAAGATATGGGCGTGCCTGAATTTGAACAAGCCGTTATGATTTGTCGATATATTGATTATAATTTAGAGCAAGAAGAGGTAATTGCGGTGCATTGTCGTGCCGGTTTAGGCCGTACAGGAACCGTGCTTGCATTATATCAAATATGGAAAAACAATGATGCATTGAGCGCTTTGGAAATAGTAAGAAATATAGAGCCTCGATGGGTGCAATCGGAAAAGCAGGTGAAATTTTTAGATCAATTTTCACAATATATAATAAGTCATTCGCTTTCAGAAAAAGTAGTGTATAAACCGAGTAGTAAATGTAGTAATGCCATTTAATTTAATTTACCTATTGGAGTCTATAGTATGTCTAATAAGCTAGAGCAAGAATTACAAGCTGCAATTACCAGCGTTCCCGAATGTGTAGCAACCGGGTATGTTGATTTATCAACCGGCATGCTCTTAGCGGTGAGAACGGTTGATTCACATCCGCAAGAAGTGCTTGAAATGTTGGCAGCGGCAACCGCAGACATGTTTCAAGGGCCTAATGTTGTTGCGATAGAAAATATGTTTAAAAAATCTAGAGGTGTTGAAGATAATTCGCATTATTTTAAAGAGATGATTGTGAATAGCGATAATTTACTGCATATTTTTATTCGAGGAAAGCAATATCCAGAGCATGTAGTCGGGTTTGTTTGCAGAAACTCTGCTAATTTGGGCATGGCGTTAACCAAAGCAAGAGCTAGCATGCCAGCATTGGAAGGTGCAGTTTAATTTTTTATTATAAATATGCGCTTATTGTAATTTTAAAATAAGCAGTGGAGGTGGTTTTAGTGTTAGCACCATTTGAAAGTCATGAAAATGGACAAACAGATCCAGGAAAAATTCTGCGTCCTGTTTTACGTAACTTTAACAGTATGTCAGGTGATATTGAAGCATCTGCTGTAATTAGTTGCGATGGTTTAAATATAGCGTGTGTTTTAGGCGATGAGGTAGATCCCGATCGGTTTGGCGCCATGTGTGCATCATTGTTGGCATTGGCCAATCGCGCAGCACAAGAAATATCCAGAGGAGAATTAAAACAATTATTAATTGAAGGTGACAAAGGCGCAATGTTGCTGGTGTATGCAGGAGAAAACGCAGTGCTTGCTGTTGCAACAAAACCAACAGTGAATTTAGGGAAAGCATTTATTGATACGCGAAAAGCGGCAAATAATATATCGGTTTTACTCGAAAAAATTGAATTTTGAAGAAGGGTTCATTAATCAATTTGCGAGGTCATTAAATGAGCTTGTAGTTTTTATTTTTTATATGATTTGAGCATAAGGAAATATTTATGACATTATTTATAATATCATATGATCAACAAGAATATGAATGTCGAGATAATGAATCAATCATTGATGCGGCTTTACGTCAAGGCATAAAAATTAAATTTTCATGTGGTAAAGGAAGCTGTCATACATGTATTATGCAATGTTTAAAAGGCGAATTGCCGCCTCAATCTCAAAAAGGCTTGAATGATTACGAGATTTATCACCAGTATTTTTTGCCCTGTTGTTGTTATCCTGTGGGGCATATGAAAATTATAACGATCCCATCAAAAATAACGCATTCATCAAGTGGTAATACGTCATTATTAACTGATTTATCATCAACAAAAAATCAACAATTCGCACTCGATGCAGAAATGTGGGATGCATTGAATAAGGGAAAAAAATTAAAAATTATACTAGATGATTTTTATCAGCAGGTTTATCAAGATGAAAAATTATTACCATTTTTTAAAAACACAACGAAAAAACATTCTAGTGAAAAACAATATTCATTTCTTCGTCAAAAATTTTCTGGTGAGAAATGTTATTTTGGTGATAGGCCAAAAAACGCTCATCATTGGATGGTAATTAATAATGAGCTATTTGATTATAGAGAAGACTTATTAATAAAATGTTTACGCAAACATAAGCTCCCAGAATACTTGGTTCAACGTTGGGTTAAGCTAGATGAAACATTTAGAACTGATATTGTAAAGAGCACACCTCAACCTAAAATAATCAATGGCGTCGTGTATCCATTGGATGGTTTAGAAACTATAAAAATAGATGAAGGAACACTATGTGATAGCTGTGATAGGCCAATCGAAAAAAATGAAATGGTTCGTTATCATCTAAGGCTTGGTCTTACGTATTGTTCAAATTGTATGACATCTGAAAAATTAAAGCAGATTATATAGAATGAAAACCAGTTATCATTTAACAATACAAGGTTTAAAGTATGCTATAGCATCAAATGAGAAAAATGATGTGCGTTATATTTTAATGTTTATTTTACGATTTTATTCGAATACTGCCATTTCTTTTTATGATATTCAAGCTTATTATGAAGGTAATAAAAAGAAAGCGTTTAAACAAGTATGTCATTGCCTTGATATGCAGTTAATTGTTGTTGATGAAGTGTTTGAAGAGGCGAAAGAAGTTATGTTAACTAAGCCTCAATTAAAAGAAAAATTTGTTATTTCTGACATGAATGGTTTGGTTATTGATTATCTTGGATATGATGTATCTCAAGCAAATAAAATTTCAATAGATGCAATTGATTTTATTCGTGTTTCACAGCGAAATTGCGATGTTAATCGAGTGAGGCCTTTGTCGATTGAGACACTGTGGCAAGATGAAAAAATTACCACATACCATTTATTTTTGAAAAATTATAATTTTTTATTAAGTTGTAATTCACAGAATTTTTTTAATCAAGCACTATTTATTCCACTCATCTCTTATTTTGTAAATAGGTATAATTATGATTAGCCAAAATATAGAGCAAGATAAGCTAATTAATCCTGGAAATGAAATATCAACAGGCGGCACTGAAGACCTGTATGTTATTTTAGAAGATATGAATTCTGCATGTCGTGATATTCAGCTATCCATGTTGACTACAGCAGACGGATTAATCATGACTGCTGTTGGTACTGTTTTAGATCCTGGTCAGGTGGGAGCAATGTGTACAGAATTAATCACCGTATGTCATAAAGCCGCCAAACAGTTAGAGCAGGGCGAGCTTGAGCAAATGATTATACGTTGCAGTGAAGGCTGTATGTTTTTAATGCCTGCAGGTGAATTCGCTGTATTAGCGATTATGTGTGTACCGGATATTAATCTGGGGCTGTTAATTCTGGAAGCGCAGCGCTCAGCATCGTTGATTCAGAATTCATTATAATATTTTGTATTGTTAGATCAGAGTAACAATCGTTTATAAGTAGAGATTGGATATACATGTTGCATTAGAATATAGGCATATACTAAAAAACGTTATGGGTTTAGGTGTAATTTCCGTTATATTTCTCTCCTGACTTTGTTAAAATTCCTCACAATAGCCCGCTCTTAATCATCATTCTGCAGCGCCAGGGGAAAATAAAACAAAAATTTAACGCCTAAATTCATATCGCTTCGGTATATTAAAACAAAAGTAATCCGTTCCTTATTTTTTACTTTATGAATGTTCTTATGGCCTCTAAATTTCACCAAAATTGTTTACTTGTTCTTGGTTTTTATAGTATGCCACCAATGACTATAAATGTTACAACATGATCTGTCTATGCCTAAGTTCGAACCAGTTGTCAATGTGTAAGTTCTCAAAAATTTTAAAAATGAAAAAATAAGCTAAGATTTTTATTGGAATAAGTGTAGTGTTTTGGAGACATTAATTGGAGGTAAACAAAACTTTTGATAATTTAGTTATTTTAGAATATTTTTTTTCGAAAATAGTTGTTTATAGATATTTCCTTGCTTATAATACTGCCTATTGGAAATCGTGAATAATAAAGATCAGGAGCAGTTAGTTTACTGATAGTGTTATTCATATTTTCTAAATAAGGATGAAAAAATGACCTCAGATTAAAAATAAAATGGTCATTTTAAAATATAATTGTATCATCCTTATATTTTAATATAAGGTAAACAAGACATCTCTTCTTCTTGATTACTACTAATTAATTTATGACAGAGGAACTTTGAAGCGCAATCAATCATAAAAATAAAATAGATATATACCCAAAACGATATAAATTTAAATGTAGGTTCCATTTTATTTCATTCCTAGCTTTGTTGAAGCCCTTTACAATAGCGACAGTTATTGCTCTCAATTTCGCTGAGCTAAAAATAAAACAAAAATTTCACTCTTAAATCTATAATGCTTCGAGTATAGATAGGTTAAGGACACAAAAATAAATTAATATATTTTCTTCTCATGTCAATGTCTATTAAATATGCGCTCATACCTCTCAATAATTCAACTCTATTAATTATTTATCCATAAGAGTTTGGATAATTAAAATTTGGAAATAACAAATTATGAATCATATTGAAAAATTTATACAAAATGAGTCCTCTAGTGGAATCATCCTTATATTTACAACGATCTTAGCATTGTTATTTAGTAATACATTCATGGCTCCAGTATATGAATCATTTCTGCATATTCCCGTCGAAATACGAATTGGTTTTTTGCAAATTGATAAGTCACTCTATCATTGGATAAATGATGGACTCATGGCAATTTTCTTTTTACTAGTTGGATTAGAAGTAAAGAGAGAAATATTAGAGGGCCATTTATCTTCCGTAAAACAAATTGCTTTACCTGGTATCGCTGCAGTTGGCGGTATGGTCGTTCCTGCAATAGTGTATTTGATTTTTAATCGAGATAATCCTATTGCGGTAAATGGCTGGGCTATTCCAACAGCAACGGATATTGCTTTTGCGCTAGGAATTTTATCTCTACTAGGAAAGCGTGTACCAGTCTCACTGAAAATTTTTCTCATGGCATTGGCAATTATTGATGATTTAGGTGCGATTGTAATTATTGCTATTTTTTATACAAATGATTTATCTATTTCATCAATAATGGTTGCACTAGGTGCTTTGGCTATACTAATTGCATTTAATTATTCAGGTGTAACAAAAAAATCAATTTATTTTATTGTGGGTCTTGTGCTGTGGATTAGCGTTTTAAAATCAGGTGTTCATGCTACACTGGCTGGAGTTGCCTTGGCATTTACTATACCTCTAACAGGAAAAAATAAAAAACAAGAGGTAATATCACCTTTAAAAGAAATAGAAGATAATCTCCATTTATTTGTCGCATTTTTGGTTTTACCATTGTTCGCTTTTGTAAATGCTGGCGTAAATATAACTGATATTTCATTTGACCAAATGGCAGGCCCTGTTCCTTTGGGTATTATGCTAGGGTTGTTTTTAGGTAAACAGCTTGGCGTATTTGGTTTTAGCTGGATTGCCATTAAATTAAAAATTGCAACTTTACCTGAAGGTTGTAATTGGAATCAATTTTACGGGGTTTCAGTGTTAACAGGTATAGGTTTTACAATGAGCTTGTTTGTCGTTTCCTTGGCATTTGAAGATGATAGCATCTTTCAATATACAGATAAGTTAGCCATTCTTGTAGGCTCAGTATTATCTGCAACTGTCGGTTATTTATTATTGAGAGCAGGCGCAAAATCTACCCAACCAACAGATAACAAGGTTACTCTGCCCGTAGAAGAAGATAGTTTCAAACAGCTCGATAACTTAAGTTTAAATCCATTTTTTAAGAGTTATCCAAAAGATCAAGCGTATTTCTTAGAAATCGATACTCAGCCGATGCTAAAAATGATTGCAATGCAAAAACGAATATATTTAATGCTTTTTGTAGGCGTAATTTTTACGGGTTTTAATTTTTATCAGCAATCAGGCGCTTCTTTTGCTTCTACTAATCAACAATCAATAGTTTCTTCTGATCAGCATCCGGGAGCTATTAACGTTGCTAGTATCAATAAAATTGGCTGTACAACTATTGATGAAAAAATTGGTTGTGGAATGTTTGAAAAAAAAATTGACGGTATAAATTTTAAAACAGGGTCAGCAGATTTAGAAGAAAAATCTAAAATAGTGTTGGATGGAGCTGCAAGAGTACTGCTTAAGTTTTCCAATATACGTATAGAAACTCAGGCACACACGGATGATCAAGGTAAGCGGGCAAAAAATCAGGGCCTATCTGAAGCGCGAGCAAAAAATGTCGTTGATTACCTTGTGTCAAAAGGTATTAACCATGATCGTATACAGGCGAAAGGCTATGGCGAGAGCCAGCCGCTGGTTAGTAATAAGACAGCAGAAGGTAGAGCAATAAATCGAAGAGTGGTGTTCCATGTGTTGTAGAATTGTTAATTTTTATCGAATCACTAAAATTAATGAAATAAGATTCATTTTTTATAAAATGTAACATTGTAGTGACGGTTCAGCCCACCTCAAAAATCTATTATTTTGGCGTTAAAAAATGTAAGCATGTACGTATATGTTTACATTTTTTCCTTAAACTGACGAGTTTTGTAGGTAGTCTGAATGGTTGCTCATTATTTATAAATATTGAGACATCCTGGAAATAAAAGCCCCATGGTGAAGTTCAAAAACACCTGCATTCAACAGTACGACCAAAACTGCCTGAACAGCTCCTTTATCGTCCTTGTTACTGCGTATTCACATCAAGTTGATCAGCGATTCTGGTTTTATTTGATCAGCAGAACCTCATGACACATTTCATTAGATAGCACGATGTGAGTCTGGCATGTGCTCAGTTAGGGTTGAGTGCGCACCTTGTGCATAACTGCACGGGTGATACGATACTCTATTTCCATAGGCGTAAATACTGACAAACGTGCTGCTAACTTGTACTTCTACCTGCTCTTTAATCAGGTGATGCGGGACAGAATAATAATGTTTATCAAATTCAATATGATAATCAATGCGCGCGCGTGCTAATTTTATTTCGACATACTCATAAGGTGATTTTGGCAGCGGTTTTAATGCGGGTTTATAACGGTGCGTTTTTATTGCTGCGCTTTTTAAATTATCAGGAATCACTAGCTCAGGGACACTGCCAAAAAAATCAAAAAATTTTGCATGCGCATTAATTCAGTCAGCTTGGTGTTTGAGATTTAGATGCACAAGCAAAGGTGTCGTTTGACGCACCTAAAACCGCAACAAATATTTTCGCATTCACCAGTAGTCTGATTAATAACGGGGATCGTCGGACCGCAATAATCAATAAATATTTTTTTACCGGTTTTGTGTGTTTGGTGCATCGAGAAAGTTTGCTTATCACGCCAGAATTTATACCGACGACAAAACTGAGAATAACTGTAGCCGTCATTGGGGTCAGCTGGCACTACTTGTTAGATGTGCATTGACATGCTATATTTTAAATGCGCATAATATATGCGCATAGCTGAAGAGAATATTAATATGCAGTATTTATATGATGTGGATGCACCAAAAAAACCTACAAATCTTAGTATAAACAGTGACTTACTTAAAAAGGCACGTGGGATGAAAATTAATTTGTCAGCTACTTTGGAGCAGGCTTTGGCATTACAAGTAAAAACTACAGCACGTGACTCATGGCTTAAAGAGAATAAAGAAGCAATTAATGCCCTTAATGATTTGGTAGAAAAAAATGGTTTATTCTCAGACTCTTTCAGAGAGCTATGATGAACCAATATTTTTTATATAAAAATGAAAATAAAAGTTCAAAGAAAGCATATCCATTTTTTTTAGATGTACAAAGTGATTTACTTGAAAGTTTAAATTCAAGAGTTGTTATCCCATTGTCTTTAGACAAAGCGACGAATAATACAAATGCAAAGAACCTTTGCCCTGTTTTTGATATAGAAGGTAAAAATTATATTTTACTAACACATCAAATGACATCAATTCCCGTTTCATTGCTTAAGAAAAATGCCGGATCACTTGAGAATTATAGACATGAAATTCTTGGTGCGATTGATATTCTTTTAACTGGCATCTAACGACCAAGCTGTGTGGCGCGAACGAAGCGCAGCGTAGTTTACGTCCGAATGAACGCGGAATATTGGGGACGGAGGGATTATTTTTTAACCATCAGGTAATGTTGATCATTTTTTAATCCCCCATCCTTTTTTTTGTTCCTTTGTTGACCAAGGTGTTGTCATACAAGTTACTTGGCCCCTATTTTATAAATGAACCGCCCTGTGCGGAGCCGAAATTTAACTAGACATCCATGATAAGTTTGACAAGTTGATTTCACAAGCGTAATTTTAATGTCTCACTCATCAATCAAGGATTTGATTATGCCTAAACCTCGCTATGCTCAAGTTTCACTAGAGACAACACCCTATTATCACTGCATCGCTCGTTGTGTTAGACGTGCATTTTTATGTGGTATTGATATCGCGACCGGCGAAAATTATGACTATCGTCGCCAATGGTTAGAAGATAAGCTACTTGAAATTGGGCGTATTTTTGCTATTGATATTTGTTCATATGCCATCATGTCTAACCATTATCATGTCGTGCTACACATCAATAAAATACAAGCCACTAACTGGACACAAGATGAAATAATAGAGCAATGGCTAAAATTATTTAAAGGAAATGTAGTTACACAGCGTTACAAGCAAGGGGTTAATTTAACTGATGCTGAATTAGATTTATTACAAACAACCGTAAAAACATGGCGAGAACGCTTAGCAGACATCAGTTGGTTTATGCGTGTTTTAAATGAAAGCATTGCTCGCAAAGCCAATGCAGAAGATCACTGCACCGGTCGCTTTTGGGAAGGCCGCTATAAGTCACAAGCACTATTAGATGAAAGCGCCTTAATGGCTTGCATGGCCTATGTCGACTTAAACCCCATTCGTGCTGCTATGGCCAAAACACCTGAAACCTCTTCGCACACCAGCATTAAATTAAGATTATCCTCATTAAAACCAGAATTTAAACAGCATAAATATAATCAACCAGACACATTATTTTCTTTTGTAGGTAACTCACGAAACAACATGCCGGAAGGTTTACCGTTTAAGTTAAATGACTACATAGATTTAGTCGAATGGACGGGCAGACAAATCAACCCAAATAAACGGGGTGTTATTCCACAAAATACACCAGAAATTATTGAAAGACTCAATTTTGATAAGAAGCACTGGCTATACGTAACAACGCATTTTGAAAGTAAATTAAAAGGATTAGTGGGATCTATTAATGCACTAACAAAAGCATGTCAAAAACTAAATTATGAACGCACTATTTGCAAACAAAGTTGTGAAACTTACTTCCCATAACCACCATTAATTATCGTTATAAAAACCAGAAAAACATCCCCTTAATAAACTCGCTCGCCTGTTATTTGATGCTTTCGTACAAAACATCACTTCATTTAAAGTTTTTCTATATAACACATCAATAATTTCAATTTTTTATCGTTTAAAAATTAATGTATGAATTTTAGTTTTTATCGCGATTGGTGGGTATTACTATGGCTGTCCTTATTGTTCCTCCCATGGTAATAATCAAGTATAAATATATCGATATACTTATTTTAGCGGTATTGTGGTGGGTGTCTGATTAATATTGTTCATTTAATATATGGGTTTACTTTTGCTTGCCCAGCATCAGCTGCATCAGATTGAATTTTTCAGCTGATTTTTTAATGTTTAATCTGAGCTTAATCAGAAACCCCAATTATCGAGACACCCATGATAATAATCAAGTATAAATATATCGATATACTTATTTTAGAGGTATTGTGGTGGGTGTCTGATTAATAGCGGTAGATGGATTTTAGTTTTTATCGCGATTGGTGGGTATTACTATGGCTGTCCTTATTACTGTCAAAACCGGGTGAAAGATCAATGCTGTGCAGATTATTTATTTTTAATGTCAAAGGATTGTTGTCGTGGTTTTTAACGTTGACGGGTAAAAATAGGCTTGGCTTAGTCTGTTGCTCAAACGACTTTTTGTTTTTTAGCCGGGTACGCCAATAACCAAAAAAAAATTATCGAGACACCCATGATAATAATCAAGTATAAATATATCGATATACTTATTTTAGAGGTATTGTGGTGGGTGTCTGTTTAATATACAATACCTCATTCCATTAAAGTTTTTTCTATAAATAGCATTAATAATTTTAATATTTTATCGTTTAAAAATTAATAGATTAATTTTAGTTTTTATCGCGATTGGTGGATATTACTATGGCTGTCCTTATTGTTTTTAGTTCAATTTTATCCCAAAGGAAAAACTTAAATCCGTAACCTTTAAGCCCAAGCAACTCCAGATCTTTAATGAGAGGCTGAATTAATTTATATGTAGCCTCTGGATTATTACCTGTTTGCTCAGTTTCATCTATTCTATCCACAAGAATATAAATCGATTTAAAGCCAAGCTTCTTAACCAATATTAATAAATTTTCTAATTGATATTTATATGTTTCTGATAATCTTTTCTCTTCATGTTTAACATCAGGAAGATCAATCGTTTCTAAGTCATAATTTTTTAAAATGAAATTAACCACTGACTCCATAAATCCGACGTTATCTGACCGAAAACCCTTAAACTTTTCTCATATTTACCCAGACAGCCATAACAACTATTCGTATGGCTGTCCGTTTAATCCGTTTAATCCTTGGGCTATTCAGTATCACTATGGCAAAGTTGTTCAATACCTTCTTTGACCAATAAAGTGGCTATAACGACTGGAGACACTCCAATTGACAAAGTTGCAATCAAATCAGTAATAGATGCGATTAAAAGGACTTGATCCCATTGCCGCTTTTCATTAAGTATCGTTTCAGCGACGAATCCTCCACAAATCGTTTTTTGTAATTGATCTTTATATTTCTTTATCCATCGTTTCCCACGGTCTTGATATTCTTCTGGTTCAGTCTCTCCTAACTCCATACTTTCGGATAATTCTCGACCGATTAGTTCATAAATCTCATTACTATTGAGAGAAGCAATTTCCTTAATGTCCATTAGATATTATAACCTCTATAAAAACCTTTGAATTTAGGAGCATACTTCCAAGCTTTATTTTGCATTTTTTTTGCCTTTTTTTGAATTTTTACAAACATTTTATCACTAAAACTATTTTTCTGTTTTGAGAAATTATCATTATTAGCTGCCATCCATTCATTTGGAGTAATAAAATTATAACTTAATGAGGCCATTGAGTATGCAAAGGGGCGAACAGCGGCTTCATGAAACTCTGCCTCCTCTATCTCAAATCCCATTTGAGTATTTATCCACTGCATTCTAACATAAGGGTGAGGATGAGAATTAATACGAGTTTCACTAAGTTTTTGTTCCATTCTTATAGGAAACATATGAAATAAAATACATAAGGATTGATTAAATGCCCGTAACTTAAATAACCTAAAACTCACAGCAAGATTAGGTGGTTCCATATAACCATATTCATGTAATGTATTACCTTGTAATATCTGAGTTAACACACCAAAAGCAGCATTTTGATCAGCAAGGAACTCTAATGCTTGATTGCTGCCTGAATCCAATTTTGATTCCCGTTCATTTGAAAGTTCAAAAAAAACATCCATATTTAGCTTGTTTCGTAAATAACCTGCATGCCCTAAAATAATGTGCATAGACTCGTGCATTACCATGAATCTAGAAGCTATTTCATAGAGAAAAAATCCATATTGTAATATTTCATTACTTTTTTCCAACAAATCAATAAATTTTATTATATCTTCATATGTTTTTATAATTTCATTATTAGGTGTTAATGTAAAAGTTAGCTTTCCCAGCAGTTTAATTTTCTTATTGAATACTATTATTTTTCCATCCTTTTCAAGAGGGAGAGCATTTTCAATATTGCATCTAGATGCATATAAAATACATGCTTGGAATAGTAAAATAGGTACGCTTGCATGAATGCATATTAAGCCTCCATCTTCTATATCACAAACCGCAGCGTTAAAGCTTTTACTTTCAATATAACGAACAATAAATGAATAACTTTCGTTGTCATTATTAAGTGCTTTGTCTAAAGAATTATTTAAATAATAGCATGGAATTTCATAAAGTATTCTTACTAATTCAGGTAAACGCTTCTCATTAAAAATATCACCATATATATCAAACTTTTCTTCAAATTTTTTTTCTAGTGGATTTGGCATAATGATAAGTACTCTAGAGCTTAACGAGCCTGCAGAAAAACCCAGAATTTATCACATTCTGATTTTTTCTTTGGAATTTTTAAAATGCTACGATTCATCGTTAATTTGTATATTAAATTATCGAGACACCCATGATAATAATCAAGTATAAATATATCGATATACTTATTTTAGCGGTATTGTATTTACCCGGACAGCCATAACAACTATTCGTATGGCTGTCCGTTTAATCTTTATGTGTGATTTCAGACCAAAAAATGATTATATTTTTCAGGTAGGAGTGCAAACTCTCCCCAACCAATATTTTCAATACAAAGTCCAATACCACTAACTGTCACTTTTCCGTAAATAATGACTATCCGCCCTTTAGAATCATCATTAATTCCTTTCTCTTGAGAAGACC
>UOFF01000275.1_pt1 | contig 20710 bp, 20 predicted proteins | sample 1990091 | NCBI WGS metagenome assembly UOFF01 (sample SAMEA4728526, study PRJEB27164) | hydrothermal vent metagenome | biome: marine basaltic hydrothermal vent biome; feature: marine hydrothermal vent; material: mineral | place: Pacific Ocean | collected 2011-06-14/2011-07-23 | depth 1741 m | reverse complement strand
GTTTAATGTTGCCGGCAATTAAGTGCTTGTAATGAGACGCCATTTGAAAATCCTTAGTCTTTATTATTGTAAATATCAGGGTGTCAGACTCCTGATTTTATAAGCTCAGGTACATCACCATCGGGGAAAGACCGCGCTTTTTGCGCTCTGTCCCCTTAATCCATACTATCAAGAATTGGCAGAGCTTTGAACCGATTCTGTAAATCTCTTGATGGCATCACAACAAGGGGTCAGAGCGCTAAGAAGCGCGGTCTGACCCCGAAGTGAGAGAATGAGAAAAAATCAGGGAGTCTGCCCCCCTGATTTTACTCTGGTATTAGATAGGACAAGCTATGTCGCCTAGGCGTTCAGTGAGTTTCATGTTTTCACGATAATCAATGGGCACCAATACTAAGCTTGGGCCATCTTCGTTAAAGGCGGTTTCCAGCGTGCTTTTAATATCAGATGATTTTGCAATAGTGTGGCCACCCCAGCCAAAGGCCTCGGCTAGTTGCATCCAGTTGGGATTGTTAAAGGCAAGGTCGGTATGTCTGCCAAATTGGCTTTGTTGTTTCCAGGCGATTAATCCGTATTCATTATCTTCCCAAACCATCACCACGCAATTTACATTTAAGCGTTTTGCGGTTTCCATTTCTTGTACATTCATCATGAAGCCCGCATCACCACATACAGCTAAAATACGTTTGTCTGGATGCACCATGGCGGCAGCAATTGCGCCGGGTAATGCAAATCCCATGGAGCAAAAACCATTGGGAATTAAGCAGGTGTTGGGTTCATGACATTGATAATGTCTGGCAACCCACATTTTGTGGGCGCCTACATCGGATAACATAATGTCATGAGGGCCCATCACTTCTCTGGCGTCCCATAATACTTTTTGCGGTTTTATTTTATCGCTTGCATCGTCGTCTTTATGCATGGAAAGTTCTTCATACATTTGTTCGCGCGTGGCTTTTTGTTGAGACAGGTCATAGCTGAGGCCGCCGTCTTTTTCAATGCGCTCAAGTAGCATGGTGATGGTATGAGCCATGTCACCAATTAGCTCAACTTCGGGATGATAATTAGCATCAATTTCTGCTGGGTAAAAATCGGCGTGAATAATGTTTTTACCGCCATTTTTGTTCCATAAAATCGGGTGATACTCCACCATGTCGTAGCCTAAGGTGATGACTAAATCGGCGGCATCAATGGCGCAGGCAACCACATCTTTGGCTTGTAGCCCAATAGTATATAAGCAATAATCGGCATCCATATCAACGCTGCCTTTGCCCATGAAGGTGCTGACCACGCCGATGCCAGTGGCTTCACAAAATTTTCTGAGTTGTTTACTGGTGCGCCGGCGAATACAGCCATTGCCCGCGAGAATAATGGGGCGTTTGGCTTTTTTGAGCATTTCATAGGCGGTGCATATAATTTGATTATCTGGGCCGGGGCGTCTAAAACGTCGTGGTGTAATAGGCGAGGTGGTGGTTTGTAGTTTAGCCACGTCTTCGGGTAATTCAATTAGCACGGCACCGGGTTTTTCTGAGCGTGCAACACGCACTGCTTTACGGATAATTTCTGGAATATTATCCTGGTGTAACACACTGGTTGCCCACTTGGTGACCGGGGTATACATGGCGACTACGTCCATGACTTGATGAGACTCTTTGTGTAAACGCTGAGATGAGCCTTGCCCGGTAAGCACTATCATGGGCGCATGGTCCATGTTGGCATCGGCAACGCCGGTAATGAGGTTGGTGGCCCCCGGGCCTAATGTGCCTAAGCAGCCGGCAGGGTTGCCGGTGAGTCGGCCATATATTTCGGCCATGAAAGCCGCGCCTTGTTCATGACGGCATAAAATAAATTTTATTGTGTTAGATTTTTCAAGTGACATCATGAAGTCTGCATTTTCTTCACCAGGGACGCCAAAAATATATTCTAAACCTTCTTCTTCAAGGCATTTTACAAATAAGTCGGATGCTTTCATTGTTTTTATTCCGCTAATTTTTAATAGTTCTAAGTGTAGCTGGTATACAAAAAAACATTATACAAGCTATTTTTACTGCTTGAAGTGAGCTGAGTAGTTACCGTTATTGTTTTATACCTACGCCCCTATTAAGCAAAAACATGGCGTAGCTAAAGAGTACAGCAGTGAAGCCAATAATCACCATAATGGAAATAAAGGGATCAGTGTCACTCGCACCTATCATGCCATATCTAAATGAACTAATCATATAAAGAATGGGGTTGGCGAGTGAAACGGTTTGCCAAAATTCTGGCAGCATATCGATGGAGTAAAAAATGCCACCTAAATAGGTGAGGGGGGTTAACACAAAAGTGGGCACAATGCTGATGTCGTCAAAACTGTTGGCATAAATGGCATTGATTAAACCGGCGATGGAAAAAAGTGCTGAGGTTAGCACAAATACCAGAAAACTCAGTGTGTAGCTGTGAATATGAATATCAGAAAAAAACATTGCTACAATCGTTACCACAATGCCTACAATAATACCTCGTGCAATGCCTCCCGCGACATAGCCGGTTAAGATTAAATAATTAGGTATTGGAGAAACCAGGAGTTCTTCTATACTTTTTTGAAATTTAGCGCTGTAAAATGATGAAACCACATTGCCGTAAGAGTTGGTTATTACCGCCATTAAAATTAACCCAGGTACAATGAAATCCATATATTTGTAACCATTAATATCACTGATCTGTGAGCCAATTAAGTTGCCAAAAATTATAAAATAAAGGACCGTGGTAATAGCGGGTGGCAAAACGGTTTGAATCCATATGCGAATAAAGCGCAGGTATTCTTTTATAACAATGGTTTTCAGTGCGTGGTATTTTTCAGCCCAAGTCATTCTATGTTATTCACTTATGGTATCGTTAAGTTTATTTGATTGGGAGGTGTCTTTGAGTGTTTCAGCGAGCTCAGGGTTGTCTCTGTTTTTGTTTACTAAGCACATAAACAGTTGCTCAAGACGATTGGTTTTATTACGCATGCTTGCCACTTGAATGTTATTATCAGATAAAATTTGAAATAGACTGTTCATGTGGGTTGACTCGTCAAGACTCATTTCAAGGGTGCTTTCATCTATTACTTTAATGTCAAATTGTGATAACGCTTCGCTTTTTAAGCAGTGATTATTCTGGTGATAGTTTTGCAAAGGTTCGCCCAGGTACAGCAATAGCGTTTCTTTATTGAGTTGGCTTAACAAGCGTTTCATGCTGGTGTGTTCGATGGTATGGCCGTGGTCAATAATGGCTATGTTTTTACATAAATTTTCGGCTTCTTCCAAATAATGTGTGGTAAGAATAATGGTGGTGCCTTGCTGATTCATTTTACTTAAAAACGCCCACATTGAGCGGCGTATTTCGATATCAACCCCCGCGGTGGGTTCATCGAGTATGAGTAATTTAGGCTCATGAATTAATGCCCGTGCAATCATAAGACGTCGTTTCATGCCGCCCGATAATTCGCGTGCCATTACATTACGCTTGTCCCATAATGCTAATTGTTTTAAGTAGGTTTCAGCGCGTTCATAAGCCAATGGGCGAGGGATGCCGTAATAGCCCGCCTGGTTCACCAAAATTTCAATCACCTGTTCAAACTGGTTGAAATTAAATTCTTGTGGCACTAAGCCAATGCACGATTTAGCTTGTGCTTGTTGGGTGTCGTAATCAAACCCAAAAATTTTTACTGAGCCAGCCGATTTATTCACAAGGCCGGATATAATGCCGATGGTAGTGGATTTACCGGCACCATTGGAGCCGAGCAAGGCAAAAAAATCCCCCTCATCCACACTCAGGTCTACCCCTTTAAGGGCTTGTGTGCCATTTGGGTAGGTTTTTTGTAAGCAACTTATTTCAAGGGCAAGCATGATTTGGGTGGGGTTTCCAATATAAATAAGTTAATAAGTATATATGAGATCTTATTTGAAAAACCATGAAATGTTTGAGCTAAGCCATTTATCAGTTATAACTTGAAAAAAACCAAAAATAATAATACGATTGTCTTATAAAAGACAGCTTCCCAGCATAGAGTGCCTCATTTCCAACCTTGATGGCGTATTAGCTCAATATTGGATAACACTAATAATACTAGAATAATCTTAGGATAAACAGGAAACATTATGGGAACCAAAGGCTCGGCTAACCGACAACGTATTATTGTTGCAGCGGACCATCTTTTTTATTCACATGGTTATAACCAAACATCATTTAGTGATATTTCAGATGAAACGGGAATTCCCCGAGGTAATTTTTATTATTACTTTAAAACCAAAGAAGATATTCTCGGCGCCGTGGTTGATGCACGGGTGAGTGATTTTAAAGAAATACTGCAGCAATGTGAAAAAGATACCCTTGACCCACTCGAACGCTTGCAATTGCTGGCTCAATTTCCGCTTAAGCATGAATCTGATGTGCTGAAATATGGCTGCCCGATTGGTTCATTGAGTTTAGAATTAATGAAAGAGCAGGCCAGTGACATTTCGCAAATGCCGTTAACGGCGGTATTTGATTTATTAAAAGAATGGGTAGAAGTGCAGTTGAGTGCTTTAGGTCAAACCTCAAATGCGGATGAGATCGCCAAAGATTTATTGGCTAAATTACAGGGTGTTACGCTTATTGCCAGTGTCTATAATGATGTAGCATATTTACACAGAGGCATTAACGATGTTAAGGATTGGCTTAATCAAATATTAAGTCATTAATTCAATAACTATGAAAGCAGATTTACCCCCACTCGATCCCTATGCTAAACATTTTAAAGAGGGGCGTTTTGAGTCATTGATGCGTTGGGAGCAACTGGACGAATTTTGGAATACGTTGCGCGCTCAGATTGATGATAGTTGGTATATTTATGCCGTAGGTGAAAGTGCTCCATCAAGCACCAGTGGTAAACAACATGTGCTGAACTTTATAACTGAAATTGATGCGTTGTTGCGGCGAGAGCATGAAGAAGATTATTGTGGCATTGTGTATGCCGATAGCCATCAAAAACCCGAATTTATTAAAATTTTTGATCCTAATAATTTAGGTGTGAGCTGTGGGTTTAGTGAGAACCCGCCCTTGCCGGGTTGGGTTATGTCGAAAATGAAGCCTGTGAATTTACAAGATGCATTGCAGCCAGCAAATAATCGACGCCGCTGGTGGCAAAAAATATTTGATTAGTTTGGTTGGGAGATCCTCGCACGATACGGCTACAAATAAAATCGTGAAAAGATCTCAATTATTATTTATAACATGCCGACCAATTTAGCGCTTAAGCCGTGGTCTTTAGCTGCATATAATAAGTTTTGCGAATTTGTGGTATCTCGATTGTATTCAACAATCATTAAGTGAGGCCGTGACTCATGGTAGCCTAAAGCGATAACACCTGTTTGATCTCGCATTTCAGTTTCAAATTGACTTCTTTGTTTTTTATCAAGATTATCACTGATGTGCAGCATGATATCAGACATATTAATTTCCATTTTTTTCTCCTTAGAATGTTTTTATTTTTATTTTTATATTTATTTTTTGGATTTAATGCTTCCGACACTGATTTAAAGACGAAAGCCAAATAGAGTCAAGTAAAAAATACTGTGTTCTTTAGATAGATCAAAAAAATAAAGGATAAAATTGTTTTTACTTTTTTTAAGCTGTTTTTTTTATGTTTCGTAACGTGATTTTATCTATTTGAACTGTGTATGAAATCAGTTTTTATTGGGTGAAGAGCAATAAAAAATATCAAATCAATAAAATATATCTTATTAATTTGACGGGGTTCACAATAAATTATTTTTATAAATGTTTTCGGAGTATTTTTAAGGCGTAAAATGTTGAGCCTAGCGCTAATACATAACAGATTGAAATAATTTGACTGATTTTATATTTTTATATATAAAAGTTAGATTGTTAGCAAGGTGTGTCGCATTTTCTAGCCATTGTTATGGTTTTTTAGGGAAAATCTGCATATCAATTAAATGTTTTATTCCGGTTATAACATCACTGTCATTAAGTTAGGGCTACGTGATGATATGAATTTTTAGGATAATTTACCAAGAGAAAAAATTAATGGATGTTGCTGCGACGAATAAGAAAAGCTAATGATTGCTTAGATTGAATGGTAGGGGATTAAGCGATCCGGAACCTAAGATGTGGTTCCGGCGCGTGATTTGAGGTTAAATTAGTGTTTCTATGAAATGCTTGGACTACTGGTTATTCATAAATTTTTTGTATAACAGATGGTCAATACTGAGCTTGCCTGAGCCTAAATAGAGCAGCGCTAACAGCATGATGAAATAGGTGGTTGCAAACTCAACGCCATTATTCAATATAACCAAGCTACCATTTTCGGTTAACCAGTCGTAATTTGCATTTTCTTTTAAAATTTCTTTGGCTTTGTCAAGTTTTTCAATGGCGCCCACAGTGCGATCGGTTGAAAAAATGCCTGTGCCTTCAGCAATGGCCAGCCAGCCATTTTGTAAGTGTACGGTTACTGCAGCCACGATCATGGTGAACATGAGGGGAATAGATATCCAGCGAACACCAAAGCCAACAAGCAAAAATATAGCGCCAATGACTTCGGTGTAGGTTGCAAGGTAAGCTAATACAGTGGGAAAGGGCAGGCCGAGACCCCAGTCAGGGTTTCCAAACCATGAAATGATACTATCCATGTCATCAGTTTTTTTTGTGCCAGCCATCCAGAATATGGGAACAAGATAAAGCCTTAATAGTAATGGGGCCGTAAAGTCGAATAGTTTTATTATTTTAAGGAAGAGCGCATGCGTATTCGCCATTAAGTTAATCATTGTTGTAACACCCAGCCTCTAAGCAATAATTTATGTAAGTTAAGTGCTATAGACTGGTACTGTTTCTTTAAGTTCAGATTAGTTTTTGCGTGCGTGAGTGATATCTAAATTTTTAGGGAAGAGCTCACTGAGTGATTTTGAATGGCCGTTAGTTTGCACAATTCTGGCGTGATCACGGTTAAACTCACGCACTGACTTTATGCCACATGAATGACCAATAACCCCTATTTCATGAATTATATTTTGAATATAGTGGGTAACACGAGAGGATTTTTGTGAATGCACTATGCCCCGTTGTAATTTTTTACTATGCGTTGTAATTCCTGTAGGACAAGTGTTTTTGTCACACTGTAAGGCTTGAATGCAGCCCAAGGCAAACATAAAGCCACGTGCAGTAACAATGAAGTCTGCGCCCATACATAATGCCCAGGCAACTTCTGCAGGGGTGATTAGCTTGCCGGATGCAATAATTTTAATGCGCTTGCGTAAGCCGTGGCTTTGTATCTTATCAACCACTAATGGGAGGCTTTCTTGAATCGGCAGCCCCATGTAATCAATTAAGCTCATGGGGGCTGCCCCAGTGCCTCCAGTTGCACTATCAATGGTAATAAAGTCAGGGGCATATTCCAAACCGCGCTCATTTATTTTAATGCAGAGTTCGTCTATCCAGCCATAGGCGCCAATAACTGCTTTAAAGCCTACGGGTTTACCCGTGACACTACGGATGCGATGAATCATATCTAATAAATCATCATTTGAATTAATGTCGGGATGACGATTGGGGCTGATGGAGTCTTCGCCTTCTGGAATACCTCTTATCGCGGCAATTTCAGCTGTTACTTTTTCGCCCGGTAAAATGCCGCCTTTACCGGGTTTTGCGCCCTGGCTGAGCTTTATTTCAAACATTTTGACTTGCTCATGAGCGGCGATCTCTCTTAGTTTGTCGTCTGATAAATTTCCCTTTTTATCTCTCACACCATATTTAGCGGTACCAATTTGAAAGACAAGGTCAGCTCCACCGTCTAGGTGGTAGGGCGATATCCCTCCCTCGCCGGTGTTCATCCAGGCGCCGGCTTTGCGTGCCCCATGGGACAATGAAAGTACTGCGGGATGAGAAAGTGCGCCATAGCTCATGCCTGAAATATTAAAAATCGATGCCGTGCTGTAAGGTTGTTTACAGTCTTCACCAATGGTAATGGGCTCCGGCCTAACTTCATCTTCGCCCAAAGTCGGAAAGGGACAGTTTACAAATATAACGGTTCCGGGAGGTTTAATGTCACGAGTCGAGCCAAAAGCGACAGTATTGCTAATGTTTTTTGCAGCGCGATAGATCCAGGAGCGTTCGGCTCGGTTAAAGGGGAGTTCTTCACGGTCCATAGTGAAAAAGTATTGGCGAAAAAAAGTGCCCAGGTGTTCAAACCAATATCTAAAGCGGCCAATAACGGGATAATTACGACGAATTGCGTGTACTGTTTGGTTTCTGTCAATTAGATAAACAATGCAGATAACGATAAAGCCAAAGCCAAGCGCTGTGACAAATAATATGCTGAGTATCTGAAGAACAACTTGATAGAAAGGCATTTCGGTCATATTTATACGGCTTTTTTTAAGTGTTATATATTAAAGTAGCAGTGATTATGCTTTTTTGCGAGAGTGTGGAGGCTGCTTAATTGTAATGATTTATAATTAAAACAGTATGGGAAGTTATTGTTGTACATAAAAAAAGCTCCAACAAAGGAGCTTTTTTTATGTACATAGACTTAAAAGCCAGTGTTACTGGTTAGCTAAAGTGGTGCTTATTAGCCATCACACTTACCTTATTTAGCCGCTTTCTTGTCGCCGCCACATTTGCCTTCGCCACACTTGCCTTTTTTAGCCGCTTTCTTGTCGCCACCACATTTGCCTTCGCCGCACTTGCCTTTTTTAGCCGCTTTCTTGTCGCCACCACATTTGCCTTCGCCGCACTTGCCTTTTTTAGCCGCTTTCTTATCGCCACCGCATTTGCCTTCACCGCATTTGCCTTCGCCACATTTTCCACCTGCTGCGGCACCGCCTGCAACCATTTGGCCGTTGCTAATATCGCTCATGCCGAATGGGTTTTCAGCAGCATTGGTGATTGGGCTGAACGCCGCAACAAACAAAAAGCTTAATGCCGTAATAAATGATTTATTAATTAATTGTCTCATAGTTATTTCCTATCTAATTAGTAATATTTGAGGAAGCGAGTGTATCCTGATTTATTCACAATTGACATACAATTGAAAGATTGGATCTAATCTCAGTTCACATTTTGTAACTTTCGTAAAAATTAGACAGAAAATGTTTGTCAAGTTCATTTTTGTGGCTAAAATTTAACCAATTCATGAAAAAAGCGATCGATAATTGATATTTATCAATCTAATAATTTTTTTAATGAGAGTAGATAGTCGGCTTCATCTGGCGAGGTATTATTCGCTTGAGAAGACCACATGGCCTCAGCAAGGCAGTCAATCATGCTGTGTTCGGCATCATGAATGGAGCCTTTAAGCTTTATCAGTTTTTTATAAATTGCTACTATACCAATGGGGCGATTGGTGGACAATTGTTCTCTTAGCCCCAGGTGTAACCCCATATGTAAAAAAGGGTTAGTTTTACCTAATTCAGGTAAAAAATCTTGATCTAACTGAGTCACAAAATCGTGATATTCAGGATGTTCTTTAATGACATCTACAATTTGAACCTCAAGAGGCGTTAATGCTTGTTGAAGCTGAAATTTCTCCCAAGCTGTTTTGTACATTTGTCGTAGTTGATTTCGATCGTTGCCAAACATTAGTCGGTTGTCTTTTGTTTACATTCGCAGAGGTCTTCAATTATACAAGAACCACAGCGGGGGGTGCGAGCAATACAGGTATAACGCCCCAGCAAAATAAGCCAATGATGTGCATTGAGCATATATTCATCAGGGATAAACTTAAGCAATTTTTTTTCGACCTCAAGCACATTTTTGCCTGGGGCGATTTTAGTACGATTTGATACCCGAAAAATATGGGTGTCAACCGCCATGGTTGGGTGGCCGAAGGCGGTATTACGAATAACATTGGCGGTTTTTCTACCGACACCGGCGAGTGCTTCCAGGGCTTCTTGATCATCGGGTACTTCAGAACCATGCTGTTCAATAAGCATCTTGCAGGTTTTAATAATGTTTGCTGCCTTAGTGTTATATAGCCCGATGGTTTTGATGTGTTTTTTTAAACCGGCTTCGCCTAAGCTAAGTATTTTTTCAGGTGTATTGGCAACCGCAAATAATTTTCGCGTGGCTTTGTTTACGCCTTTGTCGGTAGATTGCGCAGATAGTGCAACGGCCACGAGTAATTCAAAAGATGATGCGTATTCAAGTTCGGTTTTTGGATGCGGGTTGTCTGCCTGGAGCCGGGAAAAAATTTCACTGCGTTTTAATTTGTTCATGATGAAGCACTGGGCTTCAACGTGAGGTCAGGGGCTGATGTCTGGCTTAAGCTTCGGGTCTGCTTTTGTTTGTTATAGTTATCGATAACATTTTTTAAAGCAATGATTAAGCCCATGCCAATAAATGCGCCGGGAGGCAAAATCGCAAGTAAAAATCCTGAGTAGTCTTCTATAATTATCCATGTCCAATTTCGTGCTATTTCACCAAACATTAAATGGGCATGACTAAATAATGTGCCATAACCAAAGAGTTCACGCATGGCACCCAAAGTTACCAGTACTAATGTAAACCCTAAACCCATCATGAAGCCATCAACTACAGAGGGTATAAAACTATTTCTAGAGGCGTAAGCTTCTGCGCGTGCGAGTATTCCGCAGTTAGTGACGATTAAGGGAATGAAAATACCGAGAACAGTATAGAGTTCGTAAAGCCAAGCATTCATAGAAAATTCTATGGTGGTTACCACCGATGCTATCACTAATACAAAAACCGGTACGCGAATTTCTGGGCGCACCCAATGACGAATTAACGAGACGATTCCATTGGAAAATACCAGTGTTAAAAGTGTGGCTAAACCTAAACCCAAACCATTGATTACAGTGCCGGTAACTGCAAGCAAAGGGCATAACCCAAGCAGCTGGACTAGGGCCACATTATTGTTCCATAATCCGTTTTTACTGATTTCGTTGTAGTTATTATTGTCCATTATTAGGGGTCACTTTTGAGGCTCGCTTGACGCGGGGTTAGGTTCTTTTGCAATCAGCTTGTTGGTAGATAGAGATTGTTGATATTGTTCTATTAATTCTAGCTTATGTCGATCAAAATAAACCAGACATAAATGTACTGCTTGTACTACGGCACGGGGTGTGATGGTGGCTCCAGTGAATTGATCAAACACCCCGCCGTCGCGTTTTACTTTCCAGTTTTTTTCAGAGGGTATATGCAATGATTTACCATTAAAGCCTAATACCCAATCGCTTTTTTCAATTTCCATGACATCGCCAAGTCCCGGGGTTTCTTTGTGGTAAATAATGCGCACACCGGATAACGTGCCATCAACATTAACCCCTACCAGCATTTTAATGACACCACTATACCCATTATGTGAAATAACAGAAAAAATCATGGCGCTCACTTTATCTTGTTTTTTGGCGAAATAAAGTATCGATGGCTTCTTTTGTCCTAATCGATCATCGGCGGTTATTTTTATTGTGCTTTTTAATAAGTCATTGTCGTAACTGTTGGCGGGTAAAATTTGATTGAGTTTGCGCAACAGTGCAAGCTTTTCATTTTCCGCAATTTTTTCTGCGGTAGATTGAAAGGTGACACTCACTAAGGCTGTGCCAAAAATTGCAAACAGCCCGAGGAATAATCCGCTAAATAAAATGGTTCGGTTATTTTTAGTCATCATCTGTTTTATGGTGGTGTGGAAGTTCAGACCAGTGATGACCAAAGGCGCGGGGCATAGTGTAATAATCGAGCAAGGGAGCAGACATGTTCATTAGCAGTACGGCAAAAGCAATACCATCAGGATAGCTTCCCCAGGTGCGAATAATAAAAATAAATAAACCAATGCCGGCGCCATAAAGCCAGCGGCCTTTGGTGGTGGTGGCTGCGGTGACGGGATCGGTGGCAATAAAAAAAGCCGCTAGCATAATGCCCCCACTGAATAAATGCAGTGTGGGTGGAGCATATGAAGCGTAATCATAAAGTGCAAATCCATTGGATAGCACTAAAAGCATGATAATTAAGCCAGCGGGTATACGCCAGTCAATAATCTTTTTTAGGGCAAGATATAAGCCACTGGCTAAAAATAATCCGTTAACCCATTCCCAGCCAAAGCCGCCAATTGTGCCAAACATGGGACCATAATTTTTATGGTTTTCAATTTCATTAATGCTTAACTCGAGCCCGAGTTGTGTTTTTACTGTATCCAGCGGTGTTGCCATGGTGATGGCATCCCAGGTGTAAGCAAGGGGCAGCTCATTATTAAAAATAACGTTTAACGTTTCGGTAAAATTAAGTTGGGTGTAGGCCTCTAATAGTGGTGGCACCCATTGTGTCATTTCTTTAGGAAATGAAATAATGACGACAACATAACCCACCATGGCCGGGTTGAAAGGGTTAAAGCCTAAGCCGCCGTATAAATGCTTAGCTATTACAATGGCAAATAAAGTGCCAATTACCGTGAGCCACCATGGGGCCAGTTGGGGCAGGGCAAGTGCCAATAAGCATGCGGTGAGTAATGCGCTGCCGTCCATGATATACAGTTTTATTGGACGTTTGCGCAGCATCAACATAATGGCTTCTGCACTGAGAGCGACCACTGAGGCGATGACCATATTAATTAATACTCCCCAGCCAAAAAAAATGATCATGCCGATGGTGCCTGGCACCATGGCGAGTAACACTTTGAACATAAGTGTTTGCACGCTATTTTGTTGCGCGATATGGGGCGAGCTTGCGGTTTTAAATTGCATGCTGGGTTCCGTATATGTTTATATGATGCTTGTTCATAAGGTTGTCGTAAAAATTATTTTGTCTTTTCATTGGTGTTGATTTTTTGAGTTGCTTTTTTGGCTTGTACGCGTTTCATTGCGGCGGCTATCGCAGCTTTTTTAGGGTCGATTTCAGCAGCCTCTCCATTTTGCTTGGCTGCTGCCTCAGCAGTTTTTTTCTTTTGTAATAATTCTTTTTTCTTACGTAGTTTTTCAGCGCGTTCCTGCTTTTCCCGATCAATTCGGGTTTGTCTAAAGTCGTGTCTGTCTCGTGCATGATCAGACTTAATGCGTTCACGTTCTTGATTCCATATTTCTGTTTTTGCAAATCGATAATATTGCACCAGTGGAATTTGACTTGGGCATATTTGAGCGCAACAACCGCATTCAATACAATCAAACAAATGATAGTCTTGGATTAAGTCAAAATTCTTTGAACTGGCCATCCAGAAAAGTTGCTGGGGTAGAAGTTGAGCAGGGCACACTGTGGCACAAACACCGCATCGAATACAGGGCATATTGGCGGGTGTTTTAGCCTCTGTGTTTTCCACTAAAACACAATTACAGCCTTTAATAATGGGTAAGTTATCAGTTTGTAGGGTGAAACCCATCATTGGGCCGCCCATAATTAATTTGCATGCATCTCGATGGTAACCACCCGATTGTTCGACTAATTCTGACATAAAAGTGCCAATCAGTACGTCCATATTTTGTGGGTGATTTATGCCATTGCCGGTGACAGTGACAATGCGGGAAATAAGGGGTTCATCTAAAATAATGGCGTTATGAACGGCCACGGCAGTGCCGACATTATGGACCAATAAGCCAATGTCTGAGGGTAAGCCATCATTGGGTACCTCTTTATTAAGCAGCACTTTTATTAATTGTTTTTCACCCCCCGAGGGGTAAAGGGTCGGAATGACTACAACTTCAATTGTGTGTAGTGCCTGGGCTTTTATTTCAGTGTTCAGTGCACTAATGGCTTCGGGTTTGTTGTCTTCAATTGCAATTAAGCAATGCGTTGCCGATAGCATATATTGAATAATACAGCAGCCAGAGATAACGGCTTTTGCATGCTCACGCATAAGCATATCATCACAACTGATGTAAGGTTCACATTCAGCTGCATTAATGATTAAGGTTTCGGTTTTTAAGTTAGGGGTCGGGTTGACTTTTACTGCGGTGGGAAAAGCAGCGCCCCCTAAGCCAACGATACCTGCATCACGTACTCGTTGGCGTAATTCGGCCGGTGATTTTGATTTGGGGTTTTTAATCGGCGTGCGCTCGACCCATTTATCTTCACCGTCGGTTTCTATGATGACGCAGTGTGCCTTTAAACCTGAAGGGTGAGGTATTTTAAATTCGCCGATATCGGTAATGATGCCGGAGCTGGGTGCGTGAATGGTGGCGCTGATATATTCTGAGCTTTGGCTGATGGGCTGACCTTTTAAAACGTTATCTCCCACATGCACTAATAACCGACCCGAATCACCAATGTGCTGTTGCACGGGTACTATTAAGCGTTTGGACAACTTGGCTTTAACAATAGGCGTGCGTGTTGACATGGCTTTATGGCTTTCGAGTTTTAAGCCACCATGAAAATGCGTGAGAGTGTGAGTTGATCGCGTCATTACATTTAAATTTCAGGTGCTGTTTTGTTAGATGCGGGTAAAGCCCAGCGCCAACTATTAGGTTCATCTTTAACCGGTTTTATGTAAATGCAATCAACCGGGCAAGGTGGAATACACAAATCACAGCCAGTGCATTCACTTTCTATAATGGTGTGCATTTGTTTCGCTGCGCCCAATATGGCATCAACTGGGCAGGCTTGTATGCATAAGGTGCAGCCAATGCAAATTTCTTCATCAATATAAACCACAGTTTTTTCAGGTTCATTTGAGTGTTCGTCATCTAAGGCCAGTGGTTCCAAGCTGAGCAAATCAGCGAGGGCAAGCATGGTATTTTCGCCCCCTGGAGGGCACTGGTTAATGTTGGCCTCACCGTTAATAATGGCTTCTGCATAAGGGCGACAACCAGGGTAGGTGCACTGACCGCATTGAGTTTGTGGCAGTAAAGCATCTATTTTATCAACAACTGGGTCACCCTCTACGTGAAATCTAATTGAGCTGTAGCCAAGCAATAAGCCAAATAAAAGTGAAATGATGGCCAGCGTTAAAATTGCGATTAATATAGACATTTAACTTAATGAACCAAGCCAATAAAGCCCATAAAAGCTAGGGACATGATGCCTGCGGTAATCATTGCAATGGAGGTGCCTTGAAATACTTGCGGTACATCGGCCACCGCAATGCGCTCTCGAATGCCTGAAAAGAGAATAAGTACCATCGAAAACCCAACGGCTGCTCCAAACCCATAAAATATGGACTCAAGAAAACCATGTTCTTGTTGCGTATTTAGGAGGGCTACGCCAAGTACGGCACAGTTGGTGGTGATTAAGGGCAGAAAAATACCCAGCACATTGTAAAGTAGGGGGCTGGTTTTGTGCACCACCATTTCGGTAAATTGTACCACCACCGCAATCACCAGAATAAACATAATGGTGCGCAAATAGGCGAGGTCAAAGGGCGTTAATATATATTCATTAACTAAATAGCTGCAAATTGAAGACAATGTGAGCACAAAGGTGGTGGCTAACGCCATGCCAATAGCCGTTTCCAGCTTGCGCGATACTCCCATGAAAGGGCATAGGCCCAAAAATTTCACTAAAACGAAATTATTGACCCAGATGGTACTAATTAGGATGAGTGCATATTCTGTCATTTATGCGGGTATTCGTATGAATTAAAAGTGAGAGTTTACCCTATATTGGGTATGCTTGGGGGAGTTGATCAACTCCCCTTCCTTAAAAAATTATTCGGCAATCCCCTGAGATTGACAAATTTTAGGTCGATATTCCTGGCTTAAGGTACCACTTCGGCAGTTCCAGACAATACGGCCCTTTAACGTGTTGGGGGTTAAAATGAGTGTTTGGTCTTCGCCGTCTATGACTTGTCCTCGAATAATGACAGTAATTATGGCGTTATCACCCACCATGACAGATTTTAGGGACTGATTGCTGATGCTTTTTTCCAAGCCTGCATCAATATTCTGATTAGGCCAAAAATTTGTTCGCAATATAAAATCGCTCACAGTGTTACGTACGTTAAAGGCGAGTTTTAAATCTTCTTCAATTTTTATGCGTTTAGCGTATTGTTGGTAAATAGGGTAACTAACGCCACTGGCTATAGCCAAGGCCGCAATAACAATAATGGCTATGATGAGTTTCTTTTTTGTGTTATTACGTTTTTCTTTGTCAGGGTCGTAACCACAATGATTACAAATAGAATCGGTGCCTGCCCGAATGGTGCCGCAGTCGGGGCAAAAGTGATCAGGGTTAACATCTTTGATGGCTTTGGCGTCAGGGTTAAATTCAGGCTTAAATTCGGGTTCAGGCTCTGGGGGCTTAACTTTAGGTTGAGCTACAAGGCTTAAATCAACTTGCTGTTCTTGGTGCAAGGGGGTAATAGTTGGTTGTGTAATATCCAGTAATGGTTTAACGTCGACAGGCGCTGTTACCTCTTTTATGGTGGGTAAGTCGTTATCTGGCTGGCTAAAAGCTTCCTCTAAATTACAGTTAATACCCATTGCACAAATGAGCTTGTGAACTTTTTCAGCAGTGGCTTTATCCACGTATTTTTTGATGATAAATGATGGCTTTTCTAAAATTTTTTGGGCTTTTTGAACATCTATTTTAAACAGCTTGGCAAATGCGTTAATCACCGATTCTGAGGCTGGTGTTTGAAGAACGGTTACATTGTATTTATTATCAGCCATTAATTGTCTTCTTTTTAGGGTTAGCTTAATATTTTAGATCATGGACGGCAGAATTGCATTGAAACTGGAAATGGCCAGTTAGATGATAATATAACCAGTATGACGTGATTCTAAATCTATGTTTATTCAATTGCATATGGAGTATGGTAATTAACGCGTAAGTTTTTAAATTAAATATGAGTTAATAACGGATTAAAAAATAGGTTTGTCTTTCATGTTTATATTTTAATTTTAGTCTCTAAAGCGTATAAAAAATAAAGATAGAGTGAGCATGATAACAAGGGTAAAAATAATACAGTGTTAACAGCTTATATAATAAAACTAATAAATTGTATATCTTAATTATGAATTACATAAATAATCTATTTTTAAATAAAAATAATGCTATTGATTCTTTACATAGTAGTAAAATTCATGCCGAAGAGTTACGGCAAATGCATAAGATGATACCGGCTAAAATTATAGGTTCTATTGTTGCTGTGATGATGGTTGCATCATTGTTTTGGGGCAAAATATCTAATGAATTAATTTTAATATGGTTGTTTTTTGGGATTGTAATACAAGGAGCGTATTCTGTTTTTTTGTATGTTTATTATAATAAATATGTAGATTCATTATCAAAAAATGTGCCATGGGGTATGCTTTATATAATACACGCCTTTGGTTTGGGTTGCTTGTGGGGTGTGGCTGGCGTTATTTTTTTTATAAAAGGTTCATTAGATTATCAATTGCTTATTTTGCTTTTTATTTATGTTTCAGCATCAATAACTATGATTTCAAATGCAGCATATAAGCCTGCATTTTATTTGTTTATCATACCCATGATAGTGCCTATTCTCACTCTTATGATATTTGAAAATGACTTTATTCATTTTGTTATATCTAGTGCTACTCTAACTTATTTGATTGTTATTGTTTATTTTAATCATGGTATAAATAAAATGTTGGTGGATTCTTTAAGGTTGCGCTTTGAAAATGAAAGCTTACATAAGTTTAGTCAAGAGAAATGCTATCAAGCAGAGCAAGCCAATCAAGCAAAATCACGTTTTTTAGCATCCGCGAGTCATGATCTTCGTCAGCCCATACATGCACAAAGTTTATTTATTGGTGAGCTGCAGGGTACACCGCAAACACCACATGCAAAAAAATTAATTAATAACTTGGAAAGCTCTATAGAAGTCATGAGAGATATGTTTAATGAATTATTGGATATATCTAAATACGATGCAGGAGTAGTTACCCCTGTTTTTAAGTCTTTCTCTATTAACGTACTGTTGAATAATGCAAGAAAGGAGTTTCAAATATGCGCCAAAGAAAAAGGAATTCGTATAAAGGTTGTTCCTTGTAATGCAATTGTTAATAGTGATCCTATTCTATTGGCTCGTATGATTCGAAATTTAATCTCTAATGCAATACGATACACCGAAACAGGATATGTTTTAATTGGCTGCAGACGAAAAAAAAATGCCATTAAAATTGATGTTATTGATACGGGTAAAGGAATACCTGAAAATGAAAAAAACAAAATATTTGATGAGCATTATCAAATAAATAATTCCGGACGAGATATAAAGCAAGGTATGGGGTTGGGGTTATCTATCGCGCTTAAAATTTCAACACTTTTGAATCATCCGTTATCGCTGCAATCTACAGTTGGTAAGGGATCTACATTTTCATTGTTGATTCCTTTAGGGGCCAAGGTAAAAAAACTCAGTGACATCGACATTATTACAAAATTAATTTCTCATGATGTTGCAGATTTGTGCATTCTTTTTATTGATGATGATGAAAAAATTCGCATAGGAATGAAAGGGCTGCTTATGCAATGGGGGTGTTATGTAATTGACGCATCAACCATTGAGGAGGCTATTGAAAAGATTGGAAATGAAAAAAATAAAACCATTAATCTTATAGTTGCAGATTATCGGCTAGCGAATGATATGACAGGCATTCAAGCGATTGAGCAAATTCAAACTGAGTTGAATCGTAAAATACCGAGCATGTTAATTACAGGTGATACAGCGCCCGATAGGCTAAGAGAGGCTGCAAACAGCGGTTATCAGCTTTTGCATAAACCTGTTCAACCGGCAAAACTAAGGGCGTTGATAGGTAATATGGTAGAAACTAGCTAGCGATTAAGTCAATTTGTGAAATGAGCAGTGCGGCTTGCGTTCTATTGGATACTTTTAGTGTTTTAAATATAGCGGTCATATGAACGCGAATGGTCGTTTCCGAAAGAAATAATGTTTTTGCTATTTCTTTATTTGAGTGCCCATTTTTTAATAGATTAAGTACATCGAGCTGTCGTTTGCTTAGTGCATTTAATAATTCAAATGAATCTTCGTCAGTTTTATTGTTTTGTATTTCAGGTGGTGAGTTAATGTCAGCAGTGGCTAGTGGCTGCTCTAGTAATATAGAAGGTAAATATACGCCACCAGAAAGCACCAGTTGAATGGCGCTAATAATAATTTGGTTTGTAGATGACTTGGGGATAAAGCCCTTTGCGCCTAATTCTATCGATTTTTTTATATCACTTATGCTTTCTGAGGCTGATAACACAATAATAGGTGTGCAAAGTAATGCTTTTCTCAATTGGCATAACAAATCTAAATTAGTTGAATCGGGTAAATACATATCTAAAAGAACTAAATCAAAATCTTTGTAGCTATTAGCAAGTTCTAATGCAGACAAAGCGCTGGTTGCTTCGCACACTTCAGCCGAAGTGTCCATGCGCAATAACACGTTTTTAACGCCATCTCTCACCAATTCATGGTCATCAATTAGTAATATTTTCATTAGCTTTTATTTTGTCATTTTTGAGTTATACGTATTTCATAGCTTGTGGGTATCAAAGCATAAATTGATTTATTATGTGTCATTACATTTATGAACGATTGCTCATTATGACTGAGGATTAAATATGAATCAACTTTAAAGTTGGTTTTTTATAAGCATATTTCTGAGATAACAATATAAGCTACGACAAATGTATTAGTGTATTTGTACTAATTAAAAGAACAAATGTATTAATACAAAATAATAGCTATTTATATCATTTATTTAGTTTTATTATGAATAAATTAATGCAAGACTTAAGCGTAACTAAAAAATAGTTAATTATAATAATGCTCTTAGTATAACTTGTTCATGAATAAAAATGATTAAATTCTCTGCGTTTTGCTAGAAAACTTGCCAATAGCTTATTAGTGTTGGCACTTCTAGTTTTCTGTATTAATCATAAAAAATTTAACACATTCTCTTTCGTACTTTCAAGTCGTGCAAAAGTTTCTAATAATTTAAATAAAAATGCTAATAAATAAATTAAAAGGATGCTCCTAATGAATTACCCAATACCTTTCACACGCAGTGTGCTCTCGCTTAGCCTTATAACTTTACTATCAGTTTCTGGTAGTGCTTGGTCTGAATCCGTAATAGGCACCCCTGGCTCACCTGGCATACATGGAAATGCAGGCATTCCAGGAACCCCTGGTACAAATGGCGGCGCTGGTGGTGATGCGGTTGCCAATGAAACAAGAATATTTAATGATATTAGTGCGTCCGCCATTGGTGGCGATGGCGGACAAGGAGGTAATGGGGGTGTCGGGCTAGCAGACGGTAATGGGGGCGCAGGCGGCAATGGTGGTGCGGGAGGAAATGCGAGTGCTGTTGCGCACACAATACCCGATGATATCTTGATAGGAAATGCTAGTGCAACAGCAACGGCTCAAGGTGGAGGCGGCGGTAATCAAGGGCTGGGGGGGGGTGTTTTAGGTGCGGGCATTCCCGGCAATAATGGCGGCAGTGCAAATGGTGGCAATGCGGCATCGTCGGCAAGTGTTAGGGCAACAGGTAATGTAACGGTTACTGCAAGCAGTATTGGCGGTGATGGCAGTGGTATTTCCCGTGATCCTCGTGATCCTGTAGTGGTTGGCAATGGAGGAAAGGCTGATCTCGGTTCTACTTATGGAAAGTCTACTAATGGTGGTGATGTTAGGGTAACAGGTCTAGAACAAGGCGGCAGGGGTGGCTTTGCATCCAGTGGTGACCCACGTAATACTAGCAATGCTGGAAAAGGAGCGAGTGCGATTATTGTGAATGCGGTAAATGGAGATACTAGCGGTTCACTTAATTTGTCTCAAGCCGCAATAGGC
>UOFF01000294.1_pt1 | contig 20748 bp, 15 predicted proteins | sample 1990091 | NCBI WGS metagenome assembly UOFF01 (sample SAMEA4728526, study PRJEB27164) | hydrothermal vent metagenome | biome: marine basaltic hydrothermal vent biome; feature: marine hydrothermal vent; material: mineral | place: Pacific Ocean | collected 2011-06-14/2011-07-23 | depth 1741 m | reverse complement strand
TCACGGCTTTTAGCACTTGCTCTGGTGCTGTGCCTCCGATATGGTTGCGGGCTGAAACTGAGCCTTCGAGGGTTAGTACGTCAAATACGTCTGCATGAATAATATTTGAGAACTTTTGCAGTTCTACGAGGCTCATTTCACTTAAATCTTTATTGGTTTCAATGCCATATGCCACGGCTTTGCCAACCACTTCATGGGCATCACGAAAGGGTAGGCCGCCAACGACCAGATAATCTGCTAAATCAGTGGCGGTTGAGAACCCCTGTTTTGCCGCATTATACATGTTGGTTTTTTTCGGGGTAATGGCAGGCATCATGTCGGCAAATGCGCGTAAAGAGCCAAGTAGTGTGTCGATTGTGTCAAATAAGGGTTCTTTATCTTCTTGGTTGTCTTTGTTATATGCCAGGGGTTGTGACTTCATTAGGGTGAGTAGTGAGATTAAATGCCCGTTTACACGGCCGGTTTTTCCTCGCACTAGTTCAGGCACATCGGGGTTCTTCTTTTGCGGCATAATGGAAGAGCCGGTGCAAAAACGGTCGGGTAAATCTATAAAGTTAAATTGCGCGGATGACCATAACACGAGCTCTTCTGAAAAGCGTGAGAGGTGGGTCATTAAAATAGCCGCATCGGCACAAAATTCAATGGCAAAATCACGGTCGCTGACGGCGTCTAATGAGTTGTGGCAGACATCGTCGAATTTGAGCAGCTCTGCGGTAAATTGTCGCTCGATGGGATAGCTGGTGCCCGCTAATGCGGCAGCGCCTAAAGGGGATACGTTTAAGCGTTTAGCGCAATCGTTTAAGCGTGATGCATCACGTTGCATGTTTTCAAACCAAGCCATTAAATGATGACCGAAAGTGACGGGTTGTGCTACTTGTAGGTGGGTAAACCCCGGCATGATGGTGCTGGCTTCACGCTCTGCTAGGTCAAGCAGGCCGTTTTGTAGGCGTCTTATTTCTGCAATGATAAACCCAATTTGTTCGCGCAGGTACAAACGAATATCAGTTGCTACCTGGTCATTACGTGAGCGGCCTGTGTGTAGGCGTTTTCCCGCGTCACCAGCAATTTCAGTGAGGCGAGCTTCTATGTTCATGTGAACATCTTCAAGTGCCACAGACCATTTGAAGGTGCCTTCTGTTATTTCCTTTTCTATTTGATCTAAGCCGTTTAAAAGTGCAGTTAAGTCATTGTCGGTTAGCACACCTATTTTTGTCAGCATACGTGCATGTGCCCGTGAGCCTTCTATGTCTTGCTTATAGAGGCGCATGTCAAACTTAACGGAGGCAGTAAAAGCCTCTACAAAGGCATCGGTGGGTTCTGAAAAACGTCCACCCCATAATTTATCTTGTGGGTTGCTCATAGTGTTAGGTGTGTCCTGAAACGGGATTTTAATGTGTGCAGAGTATAACAAAAGCTTAGCGCGAATGTTTTCCGAAAATAGTAGTGTTAGTTTTTTATACCAAGGGGAAGCTGTGAGGTTGGGGAAGCTCGTGTTTCTCGTTCCAATGCTTTGCGTTGGAATGCATACGTTGGCTGTCGGTAGAGTGAGCTATGAATTCCCACGGAGGACCGTGGGAACTAGAGGCGACAGCTTTACGGGACTAAAGTCCCACCTCCCTTAACTTAATGGCATTGAGCCCAGCCTCTTGGTATTAATTGACAATATGCCATGTCCGCAAAGACAATAAATTTCGTCTAAACTGATTACATGGAACTGGAATTGAATTCAAATCGCGGCTTTATCCCGAACTTGTGTGATGTTTCGGCGGTTTTTTTGTTGGTGCTTATGGTAGAGCTGTTTTCATTGATTTTGGCTTTGGGGTCAGATATTAACGCCGATTTTTGGCAACGTTTTGCTTTTATTTCATTTTTTTCTCAGTGGGTTGCTTTGGTGAATGCCAGCTTATTGTGTGCATTAAAACAATGGTTGAATGAAAAAACGGCATTAATTTGTACCCTGTTTTCGTTTGCGCTTATGATGTGTGTCACGCTCATATTTAGTTATTTAGTTGTGTATTTAAATGATGTAATGGGAGATTACAGCACCGCAAGTTTGCAAGCAATTCTATTATTTTTTACAAAAAATGTTGCTATTAGCTGCATTATTTACAGTGTGGTGTTGCGTTATTTTTATGTTCAACATCAGTGGCGGTCTAATTTACAAGCACAAAGTCATGCTCAGGTACAAGCGCTAAAAGCGCGTATTCATCCGCACTTTCTCTTTAATAGTATGAACACTATTGCCAGCTTAATACGAATTAATGGAAAAAAAGCCGAAAAAGCGGTGGAAGATTTATCTGATTTGTTTCGAGCGAGTTTACAAGAAGACACGATTCATAGCTTGCAATCAGAATTAGATCTTATTCGCAGTTATTTAAGCATTGAAAAATTGCGTCTGGATCAGCGATTAAGTGTTGATTTGCAGCTGGATGAGAGCGCTATGGAAATAGAGGTTCCCTCGCTATGCCTGCAACCTATCGTTGAAAATGCAATTTATTATGGTGTTGAACCTCTTGATGAGGGGGGGTTGATAAAAATTTCAGCGCAACTGGAAAACAATAGGCTATGCTTAAGTGTAAGCAATCCAATAACACGGCAGAGTATCATGAGTCAACATAAAGGGAATCATATGGCGCAAAAAAATATACAAACCCGTCTATTATTAATGTATGGAGAAGAAGCCGAATTTAAAATTGATGCACAACCAGATTTATATTCGGTGAGAATAGGAATACCTTTAAAAAGATGAATATTTTAATAGTTGATGATGAGCCATTAGCCAGACAAAGGTTAATAGGATTAGTGCAAGACATGAATGGTTTTGATGCCTGTGCCAATGCCTCAAACGGTAAAGACGCATTGCGTTTAGCGCAAGAGCTGAAGCCAGATGTGGTGCTGCTTGATATCCGTATGCCGGGTATGGACGGGATAGAAACCGCACATCATATGAATCGATTAAGTAAGCCGCCAGCAATAATATTTACTACAGCTTACAGTGAACATGCTTTACATGCATTTGAAGCGCATGCGGTGGATTATTTGTTAAAGCCGGTTAAGCAAGATCGTTTATTGGATGCCCTGAGTGCTGCAGCGCGCTTAACTAAGCCTCAGCTAGAGCAGCTTAAATATATTGATGAATTGCCTAAAGTACGTACCCATATTTGTGTGAAGACTCGGGGTAATCTTGAGCTTATTCCGCTTGAGTCTATTCGATATTTTCTTGCAGATCACAAGTATGTTACCTTGCGTACTGGTGAGAATGAATGTTTAATTGAAGAGTCTTTGAAATCACTGGAAGGTGAGTTTAGCCATATTTTTACCCGAATTCACCGTAATGCGCTGGTGGCAGACCAATATATGACGGGGCTGGAAAAAAACGAAGAAGGTCATTGTGTGGTCACCATTTCAGGCATTGAAGATCGATTAGAAATTTCGAGACGACATTTGCCCCACGTGCGTAAGAAAATTAAAAATATGGTGCCCTATAAATAGGGCGGTATAAATTTAAGGATTAAGTGAGGCCTTGCCCCTACGCATGGCGATTATTCTAGGTTAAACTAAGTGGTTTTTAATGTCTGGATTAATTCATGCCACAAATCATTCGTATTGCGACCCGTAAAAGCCCCCTCGCGCTTTGGCAGGCAGAAGAAGTTTCTCGTCAGCTAACGCAGTTATATCCCGACCTTAAAATAGAACTTATCAAAATCGTATCTAAAGGTGACAAAATATTAGATGCACCCTTAGCTAAAATTGGCGGTAAAGGCCTGTTTGTGAAAGAGCTTGAGCAGTCGATGTTAGACGGTGAGTCAGATATTGCTGTGCATTCAATGAAAGATGTTCCTATGTTGTTTCCTGAGGGGCTCCATCTTCCTATTATTATGGAACGTGAAGATCCAACTGATGCTTTCGTGTCAAACCATTATCAAAGCCTTGAAGACTTACCAGAAGATGCCCGTATTGGCTCATCTAGTTTGCGTCGACAATTACAAATTAAAGAAGTGATGCCCAAAGCGCAAATGTTAAATTTACGCGGTAATGTGAATAGCCGACTTCAAAAATTAGATAATGGAGATTATGATGCCATTATATTGGCTACGGCAGGCTTGCTAAGGCTTGAGTTTAATGCGCGGATTAAAACACGACTGACTCCAGAACAAAGTTTACCTTCAGTTGGGCAAGGAGCCGTGGGTATTGAATGTCGAATTAATGATGAGGCGATTGAGTTATTAATTGCGCCGCTAAATCATACGAATACCCATATTCGTTTAAGTGCTGAGCGAGCTATGAATAATCGCTTAAATGGCGGTTGTCAGGTGCCGATTGCAGGCTTTGCCACGTTAGAAAATAATACGTTATTCTTGCGTGGCTTAGTGGGGCGCCCTGATGGAAGTAAAGTGGTGCGAGGTGAAATTAGCGGCCCAGCTGAAAATGCGGTTGCTTTAGGGCAGCAATTGGCGGAACAATTACTCAATGATGGTGCGGATGTTATTTTGCGTGATATGGGTATGATTGAGTAATATGCGTTGTGATTTTTAAGTGAATGTTGAAAACCCAATTGTCCTAGTCACTCGCCCTGTAGAGCAGGGTTTGGCTTTTATTAAGCGGATAAAAGAAAAGGGAATAAATGCTAAAGCATTTCCCTGTATTGAAATTCAGGCGGTTGATTTAAACGAATCTTTAACTGGGGTTTTGAATTCACTGCGAGAATATGATTTAATTATCTTTATAAGTGCCAATGCGGTACAGCATGGAGCTAGGGTTTTAGCCCAATATGACCTTAAGCCCGCATCCATTACGACAAAAATTGCTACTATTGGCAAGGCTACATTAGATGCCGCCGTCCAGATAGGTTTTGACGTGACAATTAGTCCAGATAATGGGTTTAATAGTGAGGCGTTATTGGCCTTAGGTATTTGTCAGCAAAAGCACATTAAAGATAAGCGTTGCCTTATTTTTAGAGGCGTGGGTGGGTTGGAAACGCTAGCAACTGAGCTTAAGAAAAGAGGTGCTCAGGTTGATTATGCAGAGGTGTACCAGCGCAGTAAGCCCGAGCATGACCTATACTTATCACGTTTTGAATTGAGTCGTGATTGGTTACAATTTAATATTAGTGTAATTACTGCAACCAGTAATGAATCAATACAAAATCTGTATGATATGATTGTAGCGCCAGGCAAAAAAGATATGTTAGAAACAAAACTGGTGGTCGCTTCACGTAGAGGTGTTGAGTTGGCGCAATCATTAGGCTTTATTTCGATACAGTGTGCGCAATCTGCTATGAATCAACATATGTTGCAAGCGTTAGAAATAGAACTAAATTGAAGTTTTTTGATCCTATAAATTAGGATTTTTAAAATTGTGAAATCTTGGCTTAAGTCATACCAAGGTTTTGCTGTATCAAATATTTAAATAATCACGTTAAAGTAAATATATTATGTCTAAAGAAGAAGCAATATCGGCTGACGAGTCCATAACGATAGTTGATGAAAAAGACCAGAATGACAGTGAATCTTCTCAGTTGAAAGAAGTTGAAGAAAACGCAGCCGAACAGGAAATTGAGAATGAGACTTCCTCGGCAAGCGTTGATACAAACGAGCAACTCGATGAAGATATTAGTGGAATTTACGTACAAGAAGACACTGTAAAAGATGAAATGCCTTCAGGTGACGTTGATCAAATCCCCACCGAAAAAACATCTAAAGAAACAGGTGTAACCGAAAAAACGTCAAAAGGATCATTTGGCATTATTTTTATGTTTTTCTTAATTTTCGTGGTAGGCGGAGCCGGTTCAGCCGGTGCGTATTATTTTTGGCAGCAACAACAAAAACAGGTTAGCGCATTAAATAAGCAAGTCGGTTCCATGCGCAGACAAGCAGACGTATTAGAATTGCAGGCAGGGAAAATACAAAAGCAGTCTAATGAAATAGACAGTCAATCAAGCCTTATTTCACGGCAACAGCAGTCAATATCATCATTACAATCACAGTTAGAGCAAGCCCGCAAAACATTTAAAAACGGAGTTCAGTTATCATCTGAAAATGCCGCTCAAATTAAAGGCTTAGATGACAAAATAAAACAAGCCGAAAATATATCTCAAAAAGCGATTGATGTTGTTAATCGAAATCAACGGGACTGGGCGTTAGCTGAAATTAATTATTTATTACGCATGGCGCATCAACGTGTCGCGGTGGCAAAAGATATCGATAGTGCAATTGCGGCTCTTAAAGGTGCTGATGAGCGAATTGAGCAATTAGGCGACCTATCGCTATTTAAAGTGCGCAAACAGCTTGCAAGCGATATTGGTGCATTAAGTGCTGCTCATAAAGCCGATATAAACGGCATGGCTTTAGTCTTAGATCAAGCCATTGTATCGATTAAAAGTTTGCCATTTATTACCGCTAAAGAAGAAATAAAAGGGCTATTAGTTGAGCAAGATATTTCACCCATAAATACAGATGAAATAAGCGATGGAGAAGCCCTTGTTGTAGAAGAACAAACGATTATTGAAAGAATCGTAGAAACGGTGAAAAAATGGGGCAAAGTCAAAATTCATCAACGCAGTGTTATAACGGCTAACAGTGCAGAAGAGCAAAGTAATGTTGAGCAAATGCTGAGAATGCATTTGCTCGCAGCTAGGCTTGCAGCATTACAGTTTGAACAAAAACAATTTGTTTATGAGCTTAATCAAGCTGAAGAATTATTGGCTTTTAATTACGATAGAAATGATAATCGTATTCAACAGTTACAAAAAGTGTTAACCGATTATACGTCATTGCAATTGAACCCTGAATTGCCGGATTTGACAGAAGCTTGGACGTTATTACAAACAGAAATGAAAAAAGCAAAGGCAGCAATGTCTGTGATTAATGCCGAACAGAAGAAGACAGAATTATGAAGCGATTTATAATATTAATTTTAATGGCTGTTGTACTGGCAGTGGCAATAGGTCTGGCAGCTTATTACAATGGGCAAGGGTATGTTGCTATTAGTTTTGCCGATTATACCTTTGAAACAACGTTTGTTTTTGTTATGGGTGTTATCGCGTTAAGCTTTGTTATTTTTTATTATTTTTTACGCGTGTTTTCTCGTTTATTATATTTTCCCAGTTACATGAACTTGCGAAAATATAAACGTCATGAAAATCGCGTTAAGGGAGCACTGGTTAAAGGTTTAATTGAAATGTCGGAGGGGCGTTTTGAACAAGCTGAAAAAATATTAATTAAACACGCAAGTGCCAGTGATACTTCTTTATTAAATTATTTAATGGCGGCTCGTTCTGCACAACAGCAAGCGGCATATGATCGACGAGATGATTATTTAAGAATGGCACATAAAGCCACACCATCAGCAGATATTGCCATTGGTTTAACTCAGGCCGAATTACAATTAAGTCACAAACAATTTGAACAGGCATTGGCAACGTTAAATCATTTATCAACGGTTTCGCCTAAGCATGGCTATGTTAAAAAGTTATTAGCTCGCGTTTATCGTCAATTAAACGATTGGGATAATTTAGGGCCAGTGCTGAAAGAGGTGCGTAAATTAAAGGCACTAGACGAGGACACGCTTGAAGAAAAAGAAATAGAAGCGTTCTATGGCATGTTATTAAACAGCATAAAGCAAGTGGATGGCGAAAAAACTGAAAATATATGGCAGCAAATTCCAAAGCGATTAAAAATGAATGCGGGATTAGTGCGTATTTATTGCAGTTATCTTATTAAGCAAAATAAAGAAGATGAGGCTGCAATTCTAATACGATCACAGCTTAGTGACAATTGGAGTAATGAGTTAGCCTTAATGTATTCTGATTTGCGTGTTAGTGATGGGGTGAAGCAATTAGAGAGTGCTGAGACCTGGCTGAGAAATCAATCGCGTAACGCAATTTTATTATTAGTATTGGGCAAGCTGAGTTTGACCGCGCAACTATGGGGTAAAGCCAGAAGTTATTTTGAAACCAGTATTGGCATTGAACCAAGTGCCGAAGCCTATTTAAAATTAGCCGAACTTCTCGACAATAAAATGGATGAACAGGAAGAAGCACAAAAAATGTATCGCCTAGGTTTGTTGAGTGCAGTTGATAGTCAATTTGATAATAATGAAACGGCGTCTGTAAATGATGGCTGGTTAAATAAACCGTTGTTAAAAGTCATTCAAAAATAATTTTTAACAAAATGGAGGTCAACTAAATAATCAGTCATGATTTAGTTGGCCTCTACTATACCCAAAGCGTTATAAATTTAGGTGTAATTTTCGCTATATTTATTCTCTGGCTTTGTTGAAACTCCTCACAGTAGCCCACTATTCATTGTCATTTCGCAGCGTTAGGAAATAAATAAAACAAAAATTTAAACCCTAAATTCATAATGTTTCAGATGTTTTATATTAAAGTGTAAAACACATGTTTTTAACTAATGCCCCGGGTAGCTCAATGCTGCTATTCGACCGTTGGCCATAAGTGCTGGGGTCAAAAATAAACTCACGTTCTGTTGTGACATGCTGTAAATTGTCGCCTAATAAATCGTATAGGCTTTCGTCAAAACGCATGACATTTATGGGGGCCTGTATCTCGCCTTTTTCTACCCAGAAACAAGCAAAACGTGTCATACCTGTGAGCTTGCAAGCATTTCTATCGGAAAAATTTAAATACCATAAATTGTTAATATAAATGCCCGTGTCTAATTCTTTTAATATATTTTTGCGGGCTAAATTACCCGAGGCTAATTCAAGTGCTATTGGATATTCTGATTCAGCATTGGGTGTACTGCTGTATTCAACAGCGCTTCTGGGGTCGACTAATGGATCTATTAACATGCCATTTTCTATGAGTTGAACTTGGTCAGGCTTAATGAAGCCGCTACTGGTAAATATAGGCGCCAGGCCTCGAGCATTATTTTCTTGAATGCATAGCCCAGGAGAAAGCATGCGATCTTGTTCGAGCATTTGTATTAGAGGGGTTTCTTTAGTGCGTAAACTTTTTAAGCTGAAGCCGCCCCAGGACATCATGCCAATAATTTCGTTTAATGCAGCAGGAGCAATGTAGGCGCGATATTTGCCCGGTTTTATGGTAATGGGTGGCCGAGCAATTAGCGCTAATTGTTGTTCGGTCGTTTGCATTTTATGTGACAAGGTTTCTGCTTGCCAATTAAAGCCAGCATAGGCGCTTTTTACCGCTTTATCTTTTTCATGATAGCAGCTCCAATCAAAATTAAAATTAGTGTTACTGTGCCAATTACGTTGCCCCATGGAATTACTAAAACCAGTATACTGTATACCGTTAGCCAATATGCCAACCATGTCCATTTGATTGGCCGCGCTGTGTATTTGTTCTACAGCATCATGGATATCAATTAGGCTGGTGTTTTGATGGGTCTCTAAATTATTTATTTCGTTTGCATAAAGTAGGTAGGGGTCTTCGGGCAAAAAAACACATTGCTCACGCAAGTTTTTAAGGGTGTAGGTTAACAGGCTTATGTCTTGTTGAGTATTGCCAGTTATGTCTACATTGGCATTGGCGTGGCGTTTGTCTACAATTAAATCGAGATTAATGGTGCGCAGTGCAACACTGCCGGCTTGTCTAATTTTATTATGATTAAATCGAATGAAATCAGAATTTTCACCTTCGAAACTGATTAATAATTTTTCATTGTTACTCAGTAAGTTAAACATTTTATCGCTTAACGTATAAAAATAATCTTGCATTATTCCCCGCCTCCAAACACATCAATTTTGCTAAAGCGGCAAGTGGGTGAGGCATGGCCTACATAAATTGCCTGATTCGGTTCACCTTTCCCGCAGTTAGTAACACCTTGTACTTGAAAACTTTCATGGTTACCAACATCAACCAGGTTGCGCCAGAAGGTAGCAGAAATGCCACGGTAATTTGGGTTGCGTACTAAGCCTTTCAGTTCACCATCTTTAATGACTCTGCCAAGTTCACAGCCAAACTGAAATTTATTGCGGCTATCATCAATAGACCATGAACGATTGGTTTCCATAAAAACGCCATTTTCAGTTGAGGCAATTATTTCTGCTACGTTTTTCTCGCCGGGTTCTACATTGAGATTGGCCATGCGATCAATGGGAGGGCGAAACCAATCGGCTTGGCGCGCATTGGCAACACCTTGCATGTCGGAGCGGGCTTGGGATGATGCCCCTCCGAGTGGGCGTTCGAGTATGCCATTTTTGATAATATATTGGCATTCGGCGGGTGTGCCCTCATCGTCGTAGGCGTAGCTGGCAAGTTGTTCGGTATGATTCGGGTCGAAGGTTACGTTTAATTGATCGGAGCCATATTGGTATTCACCGAACATATCTTGTGTGACAAAGCTGGTGCCGGCATAGTTGCGTTCGTCACCTAAAATTCGGTCGAGTTCTAAGGGGTGTCCAATGCTCTCATGGATTTGTAAAATCATTTGGCTGGGTGCTAAAACAACATCCATTGTGCCCTGTGGGCATTCGGGTGCGCTTAATAGTGCATAGGCTTGTTCTGCAAGTTCAGGGGCAGCTTGCGGAAATTCGAGTAGTGGAAGTTGTTCTAATCCGCCTTGGCGGGAACTTTGTGAACCACCACCGGTTCTATATTGTGTTTGAGACCCGGTATTGGCGGCTACGAATAGACCGGGTTTGATATAGTGAAAACGTTGCTCAATATGTGCGCCGCCACTGCTGGTTAATAAGGTGTCCTCAATGTGATTGCCTAAATAGGCCTGCCAGTCAACAATGGTGTCGTTGATTTTTAATGCGGTATTTGCACTTTGTAACAGTGATATTTTATCGTTGAGCGATGTTGAGTCCCAGGCTTCAAATACCGGTGTTTCATAATAAGCTTTAGTTTCTGGCTTTGGGAAATCTTTGTTTTTCAGTAGGCTTGTTTTTGCTGAGCAGTTAGCCCAATCACAGGCTTGGCTAATGGCTTTTTTTAAACCGTCAATACTTAAGTCGCTGGTTGCGGCGTAACCGGAGCCATTACCAATAATAACCGTGAGTAGTGCGCCTCGAGATACCTTATTGTAAGTGGGTTGTAAAACGCCCTGACGCACGCATATAAACGTTTTTGATTCGTCGGTTAAGCGTAATGTCCAAAAATTTACATTGGGTGCTATTTTGTTAAACGTACTAGCAACCAGGTTAAGGTATTCGTTCATATAAGGCCGCCCTATTATGTGGCATTTAGTCTTTCTGTAAGGAAATGGTGCATAAAATTGAGAAAATGAACATGAAAATCATTAAAACATTATAATATCCGTTAAAAGTAATATTAATGGCAGTTGTAGGCTCGAATATAGAGTGTAAACTGAAATTAATCACTTGAACACCCTAAAATACACCCACCGAAAGTATCATTATTACTTAATGATACTTTCGGTGGGTGAGCTGTTTTCTTAAAGAGGTTCAGAATTTAATATTTCACCGTCAACAAACATGGCAATTCATAACGCTTTGGGTATATCAGAAGTACATGAGTAATAAATTGGTTAAATTATTTTTCAATACAACAAAATTTTTTATGATTCTATTTTTAGGAATCATAATGGGTTGGTTTTTTCATGAAAAACAATCATTACCAACCGGAGATAAAACGCGTGCGCCAAGTATCGTCTTGGGTCAAAATGATGTTGAAAGCGTGTCTCCTGTTGAAATGGTTCATGATGATAATGATTTACTTCAGTTATTAAATATATTATTAATGCGTGAAAAAATTGAAGCAGCAATGACTTTATATGAATCGTTACAGCAAGATAGTAATTTCACAAAATTAGATGAGGCGACAAAAGCAATACTCGTAACGGCAGGCAAACTCATTTCGCAACAAAATTATAACCAAGCTAAAAAGTTGTTAAATCTTTATTTATTAGATTTTAATCGAGATGTTAATGCAAGGTTGCTATTGGTTGAAGCAGATTATAGATCAGCAAATTATTTGCTAGCCATAGATTCATTATATTTAGTAAAAGGACACGCCTATCGAGCAGAAGACATAAATAAAATTATTAAAAAAACGCGTTTAATCGTTAATAAACAAGCTGATATTTTTAAACGTAATGAACAATATACTGATTTGCTCGCGTTGTATGAAAAACTAACACAACAAGAAGCAGATTATGCACCATACTTTATTGGTTTAGCTGAAGCTCAAATTTTACTGGGTAACTTTAATGCAGCTAAAAACTATTTACAGATGTTATTAGGTGATGTTGACGTCGGTCATAAAGCAAGTGTAATGTTAGCTGAGTTACAAAAAAAACTTCCTCAACCTGAAGTAGTGGAAGATGCTGCTGAGGAAGAAGATGCCGAAATAACACCTGGTGTTGCGTTATTTAAACGGGGTAACAGTTATTTATTGGATGCTTATCCCAATGGCAATGAAGCGATTCGTTTATTAATTGATACGGGAGCATCGATAACGGTATTAACACCTGAAACGCTTAAAAAACATAATGTTAAATTTAAAGATACGGGTGAAGTCCGTTTTTTTAGTACCGCAAACGGCGTGGTTGAAGCACCCATTTATACGTTAGATTATTTAACCATTGGTGAGTGGCGCGTAGATGACATTAATATTGCCATGCTCGATATGCAAAACAATGGCAGTTCTGAAGGTTTATTGGGCATGAATTTTTTGCAGCATTTTCAGTTTTTCATTGATCAAAAAAATCAATTACTGCACTTGTCCTTACGTTAGTACAAACTGGCAATATTTAATAAAATAATATGGCTATTCATTATTGAGAAGTAGAGATATTTTAATGATTAAATTTATCCATTTTTTCAGGTAGTGTTTCCCAGTGGCATTCTTTCATCGCTTTGGCTACCGAGTGTAGCGCGCCTTGTTTAATGGCTTTGCGTCTTTCGGCTTTTTTCTTAATGCCATAAAACGGCAGCATGGTATCGAATGCGTTGTCGATATAATGCTGTATCGGCATCATGACATCGTGTTTACGTGTGTGGAAGGCATCTTCACCCTCAGCACAGGGTTTATTCAGCACGTTAAATTGTCGACAAGCTGCCGGGCGCATGGGGTGAATACTGCACGAGCCTTCGAGTAAAAATGGACAGGTGCTAATATTGTTGGCATTTTTGAGCTGGTTATTTAATTGTTCACGCAAAGGTGATTGTAGCTTTTCAATGACATACCAGCTCATTCCCATTAATTCGAGTGGGTATACGGGGATATCTTGATGTGTCGTACAGCAGCTGCTACAACCTTTGGCACAGGCTAAGCTACGTCCTTGTTTTGCTTCTCGATCAATGGCTACACTCACGCCTTTATCGATGATGGAGTATGCATTTAACAATGTACTCAGCCAGGGTAGGCGTTTTTCATTTTTGGTGAAAGTTAAACGTTTGGGGTTTGTGTAGTCGGAATCAGATAAATTGTTCATGAAACGGGTCTTTAATTAAAGCAAATCGGGGCGAAATATTCGAGTTAGGTTAGGTCTATGTGCGCGTCACAGTAAGGCATGAACACATCTTAATAAAGCCTAGGAGGCTGCCCGAGAATGAGAAATCTGCTGCGGAAAATCCATTTTGGCCAGCTTTTACGCAAATTATCGTTAAATAGACCCATTATTCGCCTCAAATTTGCATAAAATCTGCCTCAAACTGGCTTTCCCTCGCGACGACTTTCATTCTCGGACAGCCTCCTAGGCATACTTTATCAAATGCTTATTAATAATGCAGCCATTAATAATAATAAAAGTCTGAGATTATAAACAGTTAACACAAAGAAAGGTTTAGTATTAATTAGGATGATAAATATGAAAATAACTTCATTAGTGGTAATGCTTTGCAGCCTTCTAATCGTACCGAGTTATGCGGAACCAATAAAACCTTCCAAAAATCAGTCAGTTAATCGTTGATATACTCATCAATAAAAACTAAAGGGTGCAGAAATTTATATTGCTTGGTTGAGATGGAGTAAGCTGGATAGGCAATGAATGACTTATTTTTATTAACTAAATTAAAATAATAGAGGTGAAGTGAATGAGTACTGATGAAAAAATAATAATTACCCCATCACCTGATGGCCCGTATATAGTTAAAAACTTGATTAATTTTTCCAATCAAAAAGGTGCGATAAAAGTTGAAAAAGTTATGGCGCTTTGCTGCTGTGGAAAATCATTAAATAAACCTTACTGCGACGGGACGCATGCAAAAATAGGTTTCACTAATAAAAATCAACAGCCCAAATTAGAAAATAAATGTGATAATTACGTGGGTGTAAAAATAACCATTCATGACAATCGTCGTATTTGTGCGCATGCAGGTGTGTGTACGGATAATTTAGCATCAGTATTTAGAATGAAAAAAGACCCCTGGATAAATCCCGATGCGGCGGATGTCAAAGACATAATGGAGGTTATTCAAAATTGTCCATCAGGTGCATTAAGCTATACATTTGAGAATGTAGCGTTTAAAAATAACATACATGAACCTGCAATATTTATTGTGCCTAATGGCCCCTATGTTGTTACCGGTGACGTTGAATTAATGAATACTGAAATGGGGGAGGCTGGGTCAAAACAACAGTATACATTATGTCGTTGTGGAGCCTCAAAAAACAAACCATTCTGTGATGGCTCGCATTGGGGCATTGAATTTAAGGATGATGACAATTAAACATTGAAAAATATTCAAGTCCACTTTGAAGTGGGTGTATCTATGTTGTTGAGCATACCGATGATACTGGAGAGCCGCATATCTTTCAAAAAAACCTTAACTTAGCGCTATTCCATTTGGGGCGTGTGTTGTATGGGGTTTAATTGATGAATGTTAGGATGTTGGTTAAGGGGAATAACCCATACGGTAATAATAGATAGCTAAAATGTTCATTTAAATTGTTTGTTCATTATTCAGTGTTCAAGAAATGATTTTGTTCATTAATAGCATTGGAACGATCTGACAATTAAATTCATGTAACTCATTGATTTTTATATTTTAGTTCATTATATTCTCTTGTACATTATTATTTGGGCATTAAGCATTGTATATATGAAACAAGATGAATTATTAATAGCCGTAAACTTATTAAGCCTGGCAATCAGCCTTATGCATCAAGAAACGGGCTTAAATTTCATTGAATTGGATGAAAATGTGGATGTTGGCTGTGGCCAAAATAAGCTTTTAGGCATACAAGGTTATGACACGCTCTGCTTTACCCCGCTTTTTAAGCGTTGGGCACAACATGTTGATTTAGGTGTTTTAGTTAATGAGGTGAATCAACTCTCTGGCAAGGGGTTGTTAATCGCCGATTATGTGAACCCTAAAATGGCGGATAAGCTGCGTAAATTTGATGTGGCATTTATTGATACCGCCGGTAATGCCTATATTAATGAAAAACCACTGTATATATTTATCAAAGGAAACAAGCATAATTCATTAAATGAAGGGCTTAATATACCGGCAAAGCGAACCAATGGCCGGGCATTCCAGCCGACTGGGCTCAAGGTGATTGCGGCTTTAATGCGTGAGCCTGAGTTAATTAGCGCGAGTTATAGAGCGATTGCACATTCATCAGGGGTCGCACTCGGTACGGTGGGTTGGGTTATTAATGAGCTTAAACAGGATGAATATTTAATTGAGTATGCTAAAAAGCAGCTTAAATTAATTAATAAAGCACAATTGGTAGATAAATGGGTCAGTGCTTATCTGGAAAAATTAAGGCCTAAGCTATTTTTAGGTATATTCTCAGCAGAAAATAGAGCCTGGTGGGTATCGCTTGATGATAATATAGTAAAGTATAGCGCCAAATGGGGCGGCGAGTTAGCGGCTGCAAAAATGAATGGCCAACTGAGTCCTGAAAATATTACCGTATATTTACACAAAGAGGGAGGCAACGCGTTATTGCTAGAGAGCGGCTTAAAGAAAGACCCCCATGGAAATATTCATATTTATCGTGCGTTCTGGAATGATAATAATATCCTATGTGATCAAGCCAAAACAGAAATGATGAGTTGCGTTGACCCACTGATTATAATGGCTGATTTGCTCACAACGTGTGAACCGAATAATTTAGATGCGGCTAAAAAGATAAAGGACACTTATTTTTAGGTCTGTGCTTAAGTTAAAATTGATTGGGTGCAACGTCAATATTTTCACATACATGATGGGCAAAGCCTGAACCTGCTTCCGCATAGATATTGAAAACATAATTGACACCAACGGCCTCTAATAACTGGATGCTCTCGTTATGTTTGACGGTCGCAGCAATTAGCCCTTGGTACTGAGTGCGCTTAATCATGTCAGCGGCAATTAGTGCTTCTTTTACATTGGGTATATCGAGTAAAATTAACTTTACAGAGTTTGGTTCTAAGCGTTCCCAAAAATCATAATCGTTGGCATCACCGACAATAGCATTTCTTCCCGCATCTAAGTGTTTTTGTATCACGTCTTGGTCATAATCAATACCTAATAAATTTTTTCCATATTGTGTTAATAGCGTGTCGTAAACACTGGTGCCCACACGTCCCATGCCAAATATGAGTACTTGAGCATTTTCTACATTGATAGGCTTGTCATCGGGTAATCGTTCTGGGCATTCAAACGTAAGAAGTTTTTGTTCATATTTTGCATACAATTTATGTGCTCTGTTATTAGCTAATGAAGACAGAGTGAAGGTTATTGATAGTGCGAGTGCAATAATCACTAGCCATTCACTGCTCATCCAGCCGCTGCTCACGCCTAAAGCACCCACAATTAGCCCGAATTCGCTGTAGTTTGAAAGTGATAAACTGGTTAAAAAGCTGGTGCGACTGCGTAATTTAAACGCGGTAAATAATTTGAAGAATAAAAATGATTTTCCTATCATTAAAATAGCCAGCGCTACTGCAATGCCTACGCCCAGCAGCGAGGGAATGCCATTAAAGCCAATGCTAAGAAAAAATGCGATAAGAAAAATTTCTTTAAAGGCTAATAACGATTTTGCCAGTTCTTCGGATTTCTCATTGCCGGCGAGCAACACACCAAGGAGCAGCGCACCAAGGTCGGCTTTAATCCCGGCAAACTCAAATAGTTGTGCGCCGCCTAGTGCTAATAGCATGCCGCTTAAAATGAGTAACTCACCTCGGCCCACGCGCATTAATAGTTTAATCAGGACAGGCCTTAAGGGGATGAACAGCAATAATAACAGTGCCCATAATGAGGGTGTCTTACCCGACGCAACCGTGATAAATAATACGGCAAATAAGTCTTGCATAATTAATATGCCAATGGCGATTTTGCCGTGAAGAGAAGACATTTCAGCTTTTTCATCTAACACCTTTACCGCAAATACCGTGCTAGAAAAGCTTAAGGCGAATGCAATTAAAGCCGATTCAGGAACGGACAACCCCATAAACACTTGAAGCCCGCTAAAGCTTAAAGCAAAAATGATAGCCCCGAAAATAACCACCATTAGCAACAGGTGAATAATGGAGGCGGCCCAAATTTCGGTGCGCAGTAAATCTTTTAAGTTGAGTTTTAAGCCGATGCTAAACAGCAGAATAGTGATGCCAATATCAGCGACTGAATTTAACGTGTCGCTACTTTGTATACCCAATGCACTTAATACAAAGCCGGCTGCAAGATAGCCCACCATTGGCGGCAGTGAAATTAAAGAAGCCGCTAAACCAAACACAAGTGCGAATGTGATCCAGCTTACATCTGAAAAATGTATGGCGATTAAACTTAAATCCATAATGCTTATTACCTACTTTGGGTTAATTCGATTACGGTATATTAGAGTTACTGAATCTATTTATTTTTTAAAACTATACTATCAGCATAGAAAGAATGCTTTATATGTTATATGAAATAAAAGCGCAGCGCATCTGAATAAAAATATAACTATGTGATTATATAAAAAGACATGCTAGACTTTAAGCTTGTTTTATTGGGTGTATTTTATTTATAGAAAGGGGGTGGCCCGCCTGTCAATGCGTAAGTACTTTTGTTCTTCTTCCCCCTGTTTTCTGATTGTTTGAATGATATATGAAATTCAAGCGCCTTTCTTAACGCGCTGGTTTTATTGTATAAAACAATAGGCTTGAGGATACTTCTAATAATAAACTGTGATCACTTGCCTTAACCTAAATGGATGGCTAAATCCCGTAGTATGAGCTCTGTTTCTGGAGTCGCCTTTAATAAAGTTGACAGGTACTTCTCCCTCAATAAATAAAAGGGGCGAGATTATTTATATGTGGAGCAATATAAAATATTGCCAAAAAATGACTGAAAATATTATTAGGTAAAGTACTATGAAAATTTATATTATATCGATAGTTGTCCTCGTTGTTCTAATGTTGACAGGTGTTTTCTTATATCCAGAATTGATAGAAAAAGCGATAGAACCATCAGAAACTCAAATAAATATTAATGAGACTGATGGTCCCATTGCTGCAGATACGTCTTTGGATGTGCTTGATAGCGAGACTGATCGTAAACCGATAATTCGGTATCCAATACCGGAAATAACGTCGGATGTACTCTCAGCTGAAACAATAGCGACAACAGAATCATCGGGCGCAAAATTAAAGCCGCAAGAAAAGCCGATAAAAATATTGCCTTTACCTGTGCTTGAAAAAAGTGATGGTTTAATTTTTAACATATTTAATCGATTATTTGACGCATCTTCAGTAAAGATGATGTTTCGCAATACAAATTTTATTCCACGAGTGGTCGTCACCGTAGATAATTTATTGAATAAAAGTATATCACCTGAACAATTTCCAACGACATCGGTGCGCGGAAAATTTAAAGTGAGTGGTCGAGAAGGCTCGCAGATATTAAGTCAATTAAACTATAAAAGATATCGTCTTTATATCAAAATGTTAGAAAGTGTTAATCAACAAGAATTAGTTAGAGCCTATATAAAAATGTATCCTTTGTTTCAGCAGGCCTATTTAGACCTTGGGAAGCAAGATGTCTATTTCAATGATAGGCTTGTGGATGTTATTGATGATTTATTGATATCGCCTGAAATTAATAAACCGATTAAATTATCCAGAAAAAGTGTTATGTTTAAATTTGCTGATTCGCAATTGGAGTCATTATCTACGGGCCAAAAAATAATGATCCGTATGGGGCCTGAAAATGCTAAACGAGCAAAAAAAGTTTTGGCTTCTATTCGTAAAATGTTGTTGAAATAAGCGTTATATAGCCTAAATTTATAACGTTTTGGGTATATAAGACCCAAAACTTTTAAGCGAAGCTCCTGCAGCGCTTATTTGGAAGTGGGGTTTTAACCCCGCATTGTGATGCTGTGTCAATACTATTCATCATTCTTGAGTTCGGCAAATTTAGCAGCCATTGTAGGATTTTTTTTAGTTAATTTCTTGACAGTTAAGTCATCGGCTTTATTGTTGGCAAGACGCAGATTATTTTCAGAACCCAGGAGCGCATCCTTGGTTTTTTGAAGATGATTGATGGTATTGTCGATCTCTTTGATAGCGGTTTTAAATTTCTTTGATGCGAGTTCGTAGTTCCGGGCGAAACCTGTTCTAAACGCATCCAGTTCATCCTCAAAGTTAGTGATATCAACATTCTGTGCTTTTACTATAGCGAGTTCAGTTTTGTATTTCAATGAATTCTGGGCGGCATTTCGCAACAATGTAATCATCGGAATAAAAAATTGCGGTCGGATAACATACATCTTTTCATAGCGGTGGGATACATCGAGAATGCCTGTGTTGTAAAGCTCGCTATCAGGCTCAAGAAGAGAGACAAGAACCGCGTATTCACACTGTTTTTCAATACGATCTTTGTCGAGTTCTTTAAGAAAATCTTCGTTTTTCTTTTTGGTCGCTGTTTCGTCATTCTCGTTCTTCATCTCGAACATGATCGATAATATCTCAGTGTCCGACTCATCTGAGTCGCGAAATATGTAATCACCTTTGCTGCCCGTTCGCGCATCATTATCTTTTTCAAAATATGCTTGGGGGAATGCTGTTGCTCGAATGCGGTTGAACTCGGTTTCACAGTGTAATTCAAGGGTTTCTCCAACCATCTTGGTCGACAGACGTGCTTTCATATCGCGGAGGCGCTCAATTTCGCCTTCGCGATCTTTGATTTGTGTCTCGTACTTGTCTTTGAGTGATTTCTCCGCGAGCTGATTTTCTAACCTAGCTCGCTCAAGGTCACTTTTTAGTTGATTGTGTCCCTTCTCGGCTTCATTGACTGCTTCGGTGATTGCATGCTTTTGAGCCGCGTCGTTAGCGCTGAGTTTTGTCTTTAGTTCTTGAATCTCTGAATCTTTATTAGCAGAGGTCTTTTGAAGTTGATTTGAGTGATTTGCCTTAGCTAGCGCTGAAGCATTTGTGCTATCTTGCTTAGCCTGCTTGAGTTCGTTGGCAAATGCGTCGCGTTCTTTTTCAACAACTTTCAGGGCCTCGGCTACAGCGAGTTGCTGTGTTACCTCGCCAGCGTCTAATTTTGCCTTCAAGCTTTGAATCTCAGTATCCTTGGCTGCTGATGCTTTCTGCATTTCGCTACCAATTTTTTCCTTGGCAAGCTCAACTGCATTTATCTTATCTTTCTCGGCCAACTCAAGCCTCTCCTGCAATTGCTGCTCAAACTCACTATCGCGAACTTGTTTCAAAATGTCTGCATATCCCGCTTCGTCAATTTTGAACGCTTTATTACAATGTGGACAGGTGATTTCGTGCATAACTATTTAACCTTTACTGTTGTCATTAGTCTGAGTGATGTCAACAACGCTTGAAAACTGAGCCACTCCATCAAAGCCACCAGAATCTGAATAATATTATTGAATAT
>UOFF01000404.1_pt1 | contig 21443 bp, 20 predicted proteins | sample 1990091 | NCBI WGS metagenome assembly UOFF01 (sample SAMEA4728526, study PRJEB27164) | hydrothermal vent metagenome | biome: marine basaltic hydrothermal vent biome; feature: marine hydrothermal vent; material: mineral | place: Pacific Ocean | collected 2011-06-14/2011-07-23 | depth 1741 m | reverse complement strand
TATTGCTAACACTCTTAGTGTCTGGCTGCGCTAGCATCAATGGCCCCGCTGATCCTCGTGATCCACTGGAAGGCTATAATCGAACCATGTTTGAATTTAATGATACGGTAGACCAATATTTTTTAAAGCCTGTTGCACAAGGCTATCAAGCGATTACGCCCGACCCGATCATGAAGGGTATAAATAATTTTTTCAGTAATCTAGATGATATTATTGTTATTTTTAACGATCTTCTTCAGCTCAAGCCAATGCAGTTTGCTTCCGACCTAGGCCGTTTTATTGTAAATAGCACATTAGGGCTTGGCGGCTTCATTGACTGGGCCAGCGACATGAACATGCCCAAGCATGAAGAAAACTTCGGCCAAACACTCGGCTACTGGGGTGTTCCTGAGGGCCCTTACTTTGTTATTCCGTTTTTTGGCCCCAGTACCATACGTGATAGCGTAGGCCGGTTGGTTGATGGCTCTCAAACAGACCCGGTATGGATTACCATCGAAGATGGCTATCCCCTTGAAGAAAGAAAATTATCTTTATCCCTTAGCGTGACAGCAGCTAAGGCCATTGACACTCGTGCAACCCTGCTAAAAGCTGAAAATATCCTTAATGAAGCCGCCTTAGATCGTTATAGCTTTATTAGAGAAGCCTATTTACAACGCAGTTTAAATTTAGTTTACGACGGTCATCCCCCTGAGGAAGAGGCCGAATTTAGCGAAAATGAATTATTTGATTTTGATGAAACTGACGAGCCTCTTGAAAAGCCAATCGAAAAAGCCCAATAATTTTTATGTTTATTAAGCCACCTAAAACCTTATTGCGCCAAACCGGCCGCGCACTCATGGATTTTAATATGATACATGAAGGCGACAGAGTACTCTTGGGCCTATCTGGCGGCAAAGATTCTTTGGCTTTATTGCATATTCTCAATCACTTTCAACGCCACGCTCCCATAAAGTTTGAATTTGCGGCCATTACCGTTGACCCCATGGCAGGTGATTTTGACCCTTCGCCAATGATTCCATACTTAAAATCTCTCGGTGTCGAATACCATTATTGTAAAGAGCCTATTCTAGAAATGGCACAAAATCACATGGGCAAACTCTCTTACTGTGCATTTTGCTCACGCATAAAACGCGGCATTATTTATAACACTGCCCGCAAACATAGCTTTAATGTAATTGCATTAGCACAACACTTAGATGATTTAGCAGAAAGTTTTATGATGTCAGCTTTTCACGGTGGGCAACTCAAAACCATGAAAGCAAATTATATCATTGATGAAGGTGATTTAAGGGTTATTCGCCCCTTGGTTTATGCACGAGAGCGACAAACACGTGATTTCTCAGTAAGCGCTGAGCTGCCCATTATTCCAGATTCATGCCCAGCTTGTTTCTCTGCACCCACCCAACGCCAGCATTTTAAAGAATTACTCGCTGCAGAAGAACTCACCAATAAAACTTTGTTCAAAAGTTTATTAACCACACTAAAACCATTAATGCGTATTGGGTTACCACCGAGCTAAACTAATAAAGCTTAGACTTTCCATCGGGTCGGGTTTTAAATAATTTCATCACCCAAAAATATTGCGAAGGACATATTCTAATAATTTTTTCCAACGCTTTATTCATTGCTAAAGCATCTTGGTTATCATCCCCCGAAGGAAAATTTTTTAACGGCGGCAATACGTGAATCACATAACGGCGCTGCTTATCATCATAGCACGCCATGGTTGGCAGCACGTCTGCATTGCATGACTTAGCCAAACGCCCTAACACGGGCACAGTGGCTTTTTCTACACCAAAAAATTTTGCAAAAATTGAACGCTCTGCACCTAAGTCTTCATCCGGTAAATAAAACATAGTGCAGCCACTCCTTACGTCTTTAATAATTGGGCGTAAGCCTGCCTCACGATTATATAAAATGCCCCCGTGCCGTGAACGCCCGTTAACCACCAACCAATCTACCAGTTTGTTTTTCATGGGATTAAATGGGCCAGATGATGGATAATTTAACGTCACCGCAGAAACCGCCGCTTCTAAGCCTAAACTGTGTGCCGCCATAAAAATGACCGAGCGCTTATTCGCAAACGATTTTTCAATGTTGTCCTGCCCTTTAAATACAATGCGTTTTTGCAAACTCGATTTAGGTGCCCACCAAATAATACCGTAATATAAAATACTTCTTGCCTGGTGACGAAAACTATTTTTAATCAGCGCATCTTTTTCTTCGTCTTTTAATTCGGGAAAGCAAAGATCAATATTAATGCGCGCTATTCGGCTGCGTTTTTTATTCAAACGCCTAAAAACATCACCCAATTTATTGGCTAATTCGTCTAATAAAACGCGTGGAAAAAATAATGTTAGCCATAAAAACGCGGCGGCAATCCAAGTACCCCAATACATCGGTTTTAAGTAGCTAAGTTTAAATTGCTTATCGTATATCCGAGAACTTTTCGGTTTTAGTGGTTTTTTCTGATTCATTTTTTTGCAACCAAATAAACTTGGCCCGGACGGGCTGCTTCACCAGTAGCATGTATATCATCTTCTCTATAATACATTAGCGTCATATCTGAAAACACTTGCAATAATTCATTTTGCTTTAATCGAAAAGACTCTCTTGCTGGACCTTGTGATTGGTATTGTGCCCCACTGAACGTTTGATAAAATAACAAACCGTCTTTTTTTAAAAACATCATTAAGTGCCGTAACGTTTCTCGATGCAAAAAATAACTGACAATCACAACATCAAATTGATTTCGTTTTGGTGGAATATGGTTTTCTAAATCATGTTGCTGGGCGATTATGTTTAAGTTATTTTCTTTGGCATGCTGATTTATTTTATTGACTGCAACCGCTGAAAAATCCCATGCAGTTACTTGGTAACCTCTTTGTTCCAAATACAAACCGTTACCTGCTAGCCCACTGGCATAGTCTAACGCTTGGCCATTAGTCGTTAATAAATACTCATTCACTAAAAGCACATCGGCTGGGGTCGCCTGGCTTATGTCTTTTTCAGTATAAACTTCATCCCAATTTGGCATTACTTTCTCCAAAAAGCTGGGGTTAATAACACTAATAAGGTAAATATTTCTAGCCGACCCAGTAACATTCCGAAACTTAACACCCACTTGGCAAAATCATTCACACCTGCATAGTTTGATGCCACATCGCCCAATCCTGGGCCTAAATTATTGAGCGTTGCAGCCACTGCAGAAAATGCGGTTATTTGATCTAATCCGCTGGCCATTAATAACAATATCATGATGATAAATACCGCAAAATAAATTGCGACAAAGCCCCACACAGCATCTATAACGGAATTAGCGACAGGCTTTTTACCTATTTTAACTAATATAACCGCTTTAGGGTGGATCAAGCGCATCATTTCTCGCATGCCTTGCTTTAATAATAAGATAATTCGAATGACTTTCATCCCTCCGCCAGTAGACCCCGCGCAGCCGCCCATAAAACTGGTAAATATTAACAGGACGGGTAAAAAATTTGGCCATAAATGAAATTCAGTGGTAGCAAACCCGGTTGTTGTTGCAATAGACACCACATGAAATATGCCTAATATTAAAGATTCACTTAAACTTTCGGTATATTCGGTAAATTGCAAATAAATAACGACAACAGCAGAAACAATTAACATCACTTTGAAATACACTTTAAATTCGGAATCTTGTAAATAGGGTTTAATATTCCAATTTCGAAATGCCACAAAATGCAAAGCAAAATTTACGCCGCCTAAAAACATAAACACAATAGCAACAATTTGAATTGCCACGCTGTCAAAATAACCCAAACTTGCATCATGCGTTGAAAAACCGCCTATTGCCACGGTTGAAAAACTGTGAGTAATCGCATCAAAAACATTCATGCCGGCTAACCAATATGAAACCCCACACAGTATGGTTAACGTTAAATAAATATACCAAAGGGCTTTTGCCGTTTCCGTAATTCGCGGGGTCAATTTGCTGTCCTTAATGGGGCCGGGTGTTTCTGCTTTATAAAGTTGCATACCCCCAATACCCAACATAGGCAATACCGCCACTGCCAAAACGATAATTCCCATACCGCCTAGCCATTGCAGCTCTTGCCGATAAAACAATATTGAGTGTGGCAGCGTGTCCAAGCCCGTTAATACGGTGGCGCCGGTTGTGGTTAAACCTGAAATTGATTCAAAAAAAGCATCCGTGGTTGATATCTCTAAAGCATCGTAGAGCAGTAAAGGCAGCGTGCCTGAAACACTTAACAAAACCCAAAACAGGACCACCACGATGAATCCATCTCTAAGGCGCAAATCTGATTTTGAATTTTTAACCGGCAACCACAGAAGAAAACCGACCGCAAGTAATGATAAATAGGCCGTAAGAAAGGCATCCAGTGCATTTTCCTGATAGATCAAATCAATAACGACAGGCGGAAGCAATGAAAAGCTGAAGAGCATTAACAAAATTCCGGAAATACGCTGTATGACGGTAAAATGCAAAGATTAAGCTCCTAAATGAAAGTAACACCCACCTGAAATAGGTGTTCAACATCATGAATTTTTTTCTTATCTACCAAAAACATAATAACGTGATCTTCGGCTTCAATCACCGTGTCATGGTGTGCAATAATCACTTGTTCGCCCCGCACAATAGCACCAATGGTTGTGCCTTCTGGCAGCGCAATATCTTCGACTAAGTGCCCTACCACTTTTGAATTTTTACTGTCACCATGAGCAATCACTTCAATCGCTTCTGCTGCACCTCGACGCAGAGAATGCACCGCAACGATATCCCCCCGGCGGACATGCGTCAGCAATGCACCAATAGTGACTTGTTCTGGCGAAATCGCGACATCAATAGCTTCTTGATCTTCCATCAAATCAACGTATGCCGGACGATTAATCAATGACATGGTTTTTCGTGTGCCTAATTTTTTAGCTAACATGGCAGATAAAATATTCGCCTCATCGTCATTGGTCACAGAACAGAAAACATCCATACAATCCACATTTTCTTCAATCAATAATTCTTCATCGGCTGAGTCACCCAACAACACAACGGATTTGTCTAATGATTGAGACAAGTCGGTTAAGCGCGCGGGATTTTGCTCAATAATTTTTACTTGATGGCGTTTCTCTAAGCGCTCGGCCAAACGTTTGCCAATGCTACCGCCGCCCGCAATCATAATACGCTTATTACGTTTATCTAAATTACGTAATTCACGAATAACAACACGGATATCACCCCGTGCAGCAATAAAAAACACTTCATCACCGGCTTCTATTACCGTATGACCCCGAGGAATAATGGCCCGACCACGGCGATAAATTGCCGCAACTCGCGTGTCGGTTCCTGGCGTATGTTTAGGCAGCTCACTTAACTGGTGGCCAACTAATGGGCCGCCGTAATAGGCCCGTAAACCAACAAGCACAACTTTGCCATCGGCAAAATCCAGCACTTGTAATGCACCAGGGTATTCTATGATGTTGAATATGTAGTTGGTGACAATTTCTTCCGGGCTAATGATGACGTCAACCGGTATCGCATTGCCAATAAAAATTTCATTGTGTTTTAAGTATTCTGAAGAGCGAATGCGCGCAATTTTCATTGGCGTATTGTGCAGTGTCCATGCAACCTGGCAAGCAACCATATTTACTTCATCGCTATTGGTCACCGCAATTAACAAATCAGCATCGTTAATTCCCGCTTGTTCGAGTATATTAGGGTGTGCGGCATTGCCTACTACGGTTTGAATATCCAATCGATCTCGAAGCTCATCAAGCACTTCAACCCGATGATCAATTAGCGTTATATCATTGGCCTCAGACGCTAAATTTGATGCAACCGATGCGCCAACCTGCCCAGCCCCTAAAATTAGAATCTTCATATCTGGATTTTCAACTTAAGTCAATTCGCGAAGTGTACGCCTTTATAGCGTATTTTCCAGTTAAAGCCTAAATATTTTATATGATAATCACAAAATATTTAGGTTAATATTAAGAAAGAATCCAACACAATGATACGGCTTAAGCATATTGCACTCATGAATAGAGAGCAATATGCCCATTAAACAAAAATTATTAATATAAAATTTAGAAAATAACCAATAGTTGCATTGATAAACGATCGTCTAAACTAGATGCAATTTGATTTGGGGGAGCCGTTCCTGGAAATCCGGGAGCATCCTGGTTACGTATTTCATAATTAAACGTAAATCGACTTTTTTTATTAAAGAAGTACTGAACACCCAAGGTTAATGTATCAAATGTACGTTCTCCCAGTGATGTTTCTGTACCACGGTTTAATACATCATAGCGAATATCTAGCTCTAAATTTTGTAGCACTTTGTACCCAAAGTCTAAATAGTAACCATCGGCTTTATCTTTAGTAAGCACATTGATTTGAGAAACATTATTCCCCGCATTGTTTAGCTTACCGGGTATTGCCCCTCCATCGGAGCCATTAAAGATCATGCCATCTGCAGTCATATATTCAACTGCAGCGCGGTATTTTCCTTTAAGGTAAGTTGCCCCTAACCCGTTTCGATCACGGTTATACTCGCCCGCACCTGAGGTTGTTAAGGTACGTTTACCCGATTGATTCCAGGCAAACAACTTCAAACCCTGCCGACGTGGTCCACCCCCACCATAAACTAATTCCGACGACCAATATAAATAGGTTTCCTTGTTATCATCATTATCACTACGTGAAATACCATTTCCGTTGCCATACATCACGGCATAACTGTGCTCCCAATCGTTTACCTTAAAGGTATTAAACACCTGGACACCTATGTCACGGAACGCACCGACCGCACCATTTAACCCATTTGCATCCAATGACACCAATGAAGATGCCGCCGCTGGACGACCATCACCATCGGATCCGTCACCATTGGTAAAGCGCTCTAACATCATTTGATTGGTAATATTGGTAAAATTAATGTAATTAAAAACATGAATGGCGGCTAAACCTTCCTCCGCTGTCGGCGTCTTAAATTGCCCTACACGAATGTGCGCATTGGGAATTTGACTTAAAGTGACACTCGCATCAGTCACTAAAGCACCGGTTTTAGCCGGCCGGGTAATACCATTGTTGCCAAATTCTGCCAAGAAAAAATAGTTGACTTTATCATCCAGTGGAAACCCCGTGCCCCTTACACCGATCCGTGCACGACGAATATTAAATGTTTCATGGGATTTATTATCCGGCCTTGCCATATTTGGCGACATATCTTGTCCCGCAAATGGCCCGGCTTTTAGTTTTGTTCCGCTAATATTAGTATATTCAGGCTGTACAAAACCCCATACTTTAGCACGCACAGAAGAACCCGATTTTTCCAAGCCTTGCAGCGTTAACCAATTTGCCGCATAAGTTGGTGCATTAATTAACGACAGACCCAATAACAATGATAACTTTTTTATATTCATTTAAATATCCTTCAGCATTCAATTTGCCCTAATTAGTGCTCATCCAATAATAAACATCCGCTACAACCGAAATTGAAATGTCATCTCTAGTTGCTTGGCATGGCCAAACGCTTATATCCAGTAATGCCAATCTAACATTTCAATTTCGCTTTCGTGACGAAAAGCTATTTCTGGATGGACACTAACTAACAATTAAATTAATCGATTTTTAGCATTTAAGGGTTAAGGTTTAATTAGGCTGTAGCCCTGTTCCGTTAACTCCAAAATACGTACCACACCCGCTGTCACTGGCACCGCTTGAGAAACTAACTCAGGTTGATGCCCTAACTTACGCGCAAAACCGGCAATGGTGTTTTCACACGCCGAGAATCGAACGCCATTTTCATTTAGCCCAGCAATACGCGACTGATTACTATTGCCTGCCATTAACAAACGTAAACCCGGACCAAAAGCAACGATCTCTACATCAACCTTATCAACCCCATAGTGCCTCATTAAGTTTGAAGCTACATTTAACACCAACGTCTGTTTCATTGGGTTAGGATCACTGATTTGCAACACAATGCGCTTTTCTGCAAAAGGCTTTGTTTCACTGTCTGCCTGTGCTGGCATAGAAGCCAGACCGAACAGCCCCAACAACAATATTAAATTTATAAATTTCATTTAAATAGTACCCCCTCAATTAACATATTTTTCCTGTACTTTAATATAACGATGCTAAAGATGATATTTTATTCCAAAATAAATAAATAAGTGAATGAATGAATTTATTGAATTAGAATTGACTAATATATGAACTCGATTACATACTTTTACATTTGAATATTATTTGGAATAAAAATCAGATAAAGTACCTCTACCCATAATGCGTTAAAATCACGAGCCGTTAGATAAATGTTTAGTTTTCCTTTCCATAAAGCTACGCTAGTAAAGCGTATAGACAATAGTCGCACCAAACTTTATCGCATGGCTTATGCGTGGTCACATGATGCGATGTTGGCCGATGATATTGCCCAAGAAACGCTGATACTTGCACTGCAAAAAGTTGATCAATTAAAAAACGTAGCGGCTTTTGATGGCTGGATGTACACCATCTTAAATAATGTCTGGTTGGGTTATTTACGAAAATATAAACCCAATGAAAACATTGATGATATCATTTTGACATACAATGTTTCTCCAGAACATGTAATGCTCGCCCAACAAATTAACACCATGGTGCGTGATGCCATTTCACAACTACCCAATGGACAACGCCAAGTAATTTCATTAATCGACTTAGAGGGTTTAAGCTATAATGAAGTTGCAAATATTTTACAAATTCCAATAGGCACCGTCATGAGCCGCTTAAGCCGAGCACGCAGTACATTAACATCGATAATCACAAAAAAACAACGACATGCCGAAGGCTCAATTAATAAATTACTGCACTCAACACCTCAGCACAATTTATGCGTGGTGAAATAACAATGAAATATTCAGACGAAACCATTAATGCTTATGCCGATAACCATCTACTGGGCCAGGAAAAAGTCGATTTCGAAAATGCGTTACAAAATGACCCCGCATTACAATTAGCACTTAACAATATTTACACCTTAAAACAACAAGTTCATGGCGCCTATAAAAATATAGAATCAGCCGAAGCTTTAAAACCAGCGAAAACATACAATATGCAAATTGCAACTTACGCCGCTATTTTATTACTCACCTTTAGCGGCGGCTGGATCAGTAGCAACTTATTCAACACAGACCATACAAAAATAGGCCAAGTAAATTTATCAACTAAAAACGCACACATCATTAACCACAAATATGGAAAGTATATCATCCACATTGGAAAACGCGATGATAATAAATTCAAACGAACGCTTAACCAGGTAGAAGCCTTACTGGCGCAAAATAAAAACAATTCAAAAAATTTAGAACTCGAAATTATTGCCAATGCTGATGGCCTAGATTTACTAAGAGTCGGCGCCACCCCCTATTCGAACAGAGTAAAACGACTTATCACAAACTATTCAAATATAAAATTTATTGCCTGTGCAAACGCACTGGAACGACTACAAAAACAAGGCATAGCACCCAACTTAATCAAGTCAGTTCGGCACAGTAATATTACGGCTATTGATCAAGTCATTCGACGAGTGAATGATGGCTGGACTTACATAAAAATATAGCAACAAAAAAAGGAACTGAGAGATTAAACTTCAACCAATACTTCATCTCATTTATTAAGTCTGCCTCGTTTTGCCTGGCTATACCCGAAGCGTTATATACCAAAATCAAACTTTTTTCTGTAACAACGCATAATAAAAGCCATCATGACTGCTGTTGGGAAATAATTGCATACCGAATTGTTGAACTTTGCCGCTTGTTATTTCTGGCAATTCAATTAATTCCGTATTTTCTTGCAACTGTAAAAACCAATCTATTTGCTGCTCGTTTTCGGCTTTAAACACCGAACATGTTACATACAATAGTCGACCGCCAGGTTTTAATAACGCCCAATTTTTAATTAAAATTTCACGTTGCAACTGCACTAAATTTTCAATATCTTCTTCACGGCGTAAATGTTTTATATCTGGATGACGCCGTATTACGCCTATTGCTGAACAGGGCACATCTAATAAAATTTTATCAAACAAATCTCCCTGCCACCATTCTTCAGTTGCACATGCATCTGCTGTAATTAGGGTTGGTTTAAAACCCAGGCGCTGGCAATTTTCATTCACTTTTTGCAAGCGTGTTTCTGATATATCTAGCGCGGTAATTTTTATTTTTGGCTGCAATTCAAACAAATGTGAGGTTTTTCCACCCGGTGCTGCGCAGGCATCTAAAATACTATCGCCCTCCTCGGGCTGCAAAATTTGTGCGGCTAATTGCGCACCTGCATCTTGCACAGAAAACCAACCTTGTTTGAATCCTGGCAATTGCGTTACATCTCGGGGTTGTTCTAGTTTAAGCGCTGAAGGTAAATCTACTATTTTTTCTGATGTCAGCTCAAAATCATTTTCTAACGCCAGTTGATATTCATCTATATTCGTTTGCTGTTGATTAATACGTAGCGTCATCGGTGCTTGTTTATTATTTTCATGCAGGATATTTTGCCAGTTTTCAGGCCAATCTTTTTTTAATTGATTGATAATCCATTGTGGATGAGCAAATTTCGCTGAATCATCAGCTAGCTCCGCAAATAGGATTTCGGGCGACTTGCCTTCAATGTGTCGTAGAAAATTTCTCAACACACCATTCACCATGTTAGCGGCCCATTTCTTTCGTGATTTACGTATTTGTTTTACGGCTACATCAACCACTGCAAAATCGGGAACCCGAGTGTGCAAAATTTGATACAACGCAATGAGTAACGTTAATTGAACATCAATATCTTTTGCCTTAAGCGGCTTTTTAATAAAAGGCTTCAGCATGGCCTGCAACTGATCAAAATAACGCAGTACGCCAAAACTTAACATACGTGAAAAGGCAGCATCGCGTGCATCAAGCCCTTCAGTTAATGAGCTGAGAGTGGAAAGTGATTGCCCGTCTTTTAACACCGAGAGTAAAAGTTTTAAGGCGATTTTTCGTGATGAAACTGAAGTTTCATTATTTTTATTAGTGCTATTCATAACGCTTACATTGTAATGGTTTTTATTAATCTAAATTAATTGTAACTAACCCAGCTGAGTTCCCGTAATGTCATTCGCATTCGCAAATGCACTCACATCCATCGGCTTCTTACCTGGCATTTGAATTTCCAATAACCGCAAAAGCCCGCTGTTGGTAACCACATCTATGCCTTGTTTGTTGCAACTGATAACATAGCCCGGTAATTCATCACTTACCCCTTCAATAGCTCGGGCACGCCAAATGCGTAACATTTGTACTTTACCTTTTACTTCAATGGGCGTTTGCGATACAGGCCATGCATTAAATGCGTTAACTTGTCGTTGTAATAATTTTGCAGATTGATTCCAGTCGATGACGGCTTCGCTTTTTTGGAGTTTATGGGCGTAATTTGCCATTTCATTATCTTGTTTTCCACCTTGTAAGGTACCTGTCACAATACCAGGAAGAGCGCTCATTAGTGCGTCAGCCCCCATGATTGAGAGCCGATCATGGAGCATGGAGCCTGTGTCATTTGGTGCAATATGACAATGGGTTTTTAACAGCATATCGCCCGTGTCTAAGCCAATGTCCATTTGCATAATGGTAATACCGGATTCACTATCACCTGCCAGAATAGCTCGCTGAATAGGCGCTGCTCCCCGCCAACGGGGAAGGAGTGATGCATGAATATTGATACAGCCCAGTTTTGGCGCATTAAGAATGGCTTCAGGTAAAATAATGCCGTAGGCTACCACCACCATTAGATCGGCCTTGAGGTCAATTAATGGCTGTTGATTTTCTGCTTCTTTTAATTTTTCTGGCTGATAAACTGCAATATCATGCTCAAGCGCACAGGCTTTTACTGGGCTTGGGCTCAGCTTACGGCCACGACCTGCGGGCCGATCCGGTTGCGTATACACCGCCACCACGTCATGCTGAGACTCAATTAACGCCTTTAATGGCGCAACTGAAAAATCGGGCGTGCCTGCAAATATAATTTTTAATGGAGCGGCCTCAGTTCCATGCAAATTCATTACATGTCCGCCGTTTTTTGGTGTTTTTGTAATTTCTTTTTAATGCGATTACGTTTCAATGGAGATAAATAATCCACAAAGAGCTTACCCCAAAGATGGTCTAATTCATGCTGCACACAAACCGCTAGCAATCCATCAACTTCCATCTTAAATTCTTCGCCATCACGGTTTAGTGCTTTAAACAACACGCTTTCAGCCCTTTCTACGGTTTCGTAGGTGCCAGGCACTGACAAACAGCCTTCTTCGTGCTCCTCAATTCCGTTTTTAGCAATTATGACAGGGTTAATTAAACACAAAGGCTCGTCTTTGTTCTCTGATATATCAATAACCACAACCGACTGGTGCACATTTACCTGCGTTGCAGCAAGGCCAATGCCTGGCGCGGCATACATGGTTTCAAACATATCATCCACCAATTGCCTAATTTCATCTGTGACTTCACTTACCGGTTTTGCCAATGTACGTAAACGTTCATCAGGAAACTTTAATATTTCCAATAAGGCCATAATTATTACCTTTACATCTCTTCTTTCATTACTAAATATAAAAAAACAAACAATAATTACAAAAACACTCAAAAACCAACTATAAACTATTGTTAATTACTCTTCTAAACGGCCTTCATTAATTCTAGTTTATCAGCTAGACTCAGGAAGACCACCGAATTTATATGGGGATTTAACCTTTGAATTTTAAAGCACTCATGGCCCGATATGGACGCTTTGCGCTCTTAATTGCCTCAGCTACTCTCATATCTGCATGCGCCAATAAATCCATCAAGCCTGCTGAACCGGAGCCTGTTGCAGATACATTTACGCCAGAATCAGGTAATATCCAACCGCCAAAGGCAGTCACTTCTGCTCATGACGATTCGATAAACACCCAAAAAGTACAACTTGTAGACAACCACCCCCGCCAGTATATCGTGAAAAAGGGTGATACGCTTTGGGAGATTGCAAGTCTATTCTTACAAGACCCTTGGTATTGGCCAGAAATATGGCAACGCAACCCACAAGTTGAAAATCCGCACCTCATATATCCAGGTGATGTATTGACCTTAACTTATGTAAATGGCGTACCTCAAATACTCTTATCTCGCGGCGGCAATGCCACTCGTGTTGAAGGCCATGATATCACTGGACGTAAAGTAGTAAGACTCTCACCTAAAATTCACCGTCAGACACTCAATGAAGCCATTCCCAGCATACCTGCCGATGCAGTTCGTCAATTTCTCACACGCCCACGCGTTATTAGCGAAGAAGAATGGAAAAAGGCGCCCTATATTGTTGGTAGTGATGACGCCCATTTAGTATTAGGCGCCAACAACAAAGTTTACATTCGTGGAAAGCTGGATAAAGAACGCACCCGTTATAGCGTATTTCGTGAGGGCAAGCGCTTAGTTGACCCTAATACAGATGAATTACTGGGCTATGAAATCATTTATGCTGCAGAAATTAGCATTAAGAAATACGGCACCCCTTCATCTGGCCTGCTACTTAAAACCACACGAGAAGTTCTCATTGGTGATCGCTTACTGCCAACAGACAAAGGCGCCATCGCTCAACAATATTTTCCACGACTACCTAAAAACCACATCGACGGCACCATTATTTCATTATTTGATGCAATTTCTTCCATTGCTAAATTTCAAATAGCGGTTATCAATAAGGGCAAAAATGCCAATTTAGAAATAGGACACCTACTCGCCACTTACCAAAAAGGTGAGCTCGCAAAAGATCGCTTCCTTGATAGAACCAGTCGGGAACGAGGCGCAGAAGATAAGCTAGATATTTTATTACCCGACGAACGCAGCGGGCTTATGATGATATTTAAGGTATTTGACAAGGTAAGTTACGGGCTCATACTAAAATCAACCCGCAGAATTAGCAAACTTGATCGCGTTGATAAGCCGAGGTAAATTAAGGGGCTAAGTCGTCGCAATACGGCTGAAGTCATATCGTCGCTAGTTCCCACGGTTCTCCGTGGGAATTCATAACACCACATAACCGTTTCATTTAAAGCGTTTAACAGCAATCTGCCAGAGGTGTATGCATTCCAACGCAAAGCATTGGAACGAGAAAAACTTCACATTTCTTAATTTAATGGCGTGGCTCTACCCCTTAATTTCACACTGAAAACCCTGTATCACTATTTCCATTTGCCTTTCCAGCATCTATCTATAAACTAACAAGCTCAATTCTCATGCTCGGAAAACATTATGCTAACCCAATCAACGGATGATGATTTACATAATCGGCTCAAGCTCATACGCTGCAACATCCCTTCTATAACGCTACACAACTTACTCAATCACTTTTCAAGTGCAGGTTCCCTATTGGATGCGCCTCATAACCAACTCAAAAACATGGGATTAACAGAAACTCAAATTGACCGTATTAAAACACTCGACACAAAAGGCATCACCCGTGATTTAGCCTGGCTTGAACATAATGAGCATGGCATTTTATTTTATGACGATGCAGCATTTCCCCAATCATTACGCGAAATTAGTGACCCACCCTATGCGCTATTTTATATTGGTGATATCGATTATTTGCAACAAACCCAGCTGGCCATGGTCGGCAGCCGTACGCCGACAACCGCTGGCAAACAAATCGCCAACGATTTTGCTCACCACCTGTCAAATGCTGGCCTCACTATTACCAGCGGCCTCGCCCACGGTATTGATGCAGCCAGCCACACTGGCGCACTCAAAGGCATTGCTGGCAGTGTCGCGGTGGTCGCCAATGGTTTACACACCATATACCCTAAAGCCAATACACAGCTAGCCGAAGCCATTTCAAAAAATGGTTGCATTGTTACTGAATCACCGGTCGGCACAACCCCTCACAAAGGCTTGTTTCCACGTCGCAATCGCATTATCAGTGGTTTAAGCATTGGTACGCTGGTAACGGAAGCAGCAATCAATAGCGGCTCACTTATTACCACTCGTCACGCCATGGAGCAAGGCCGCGAAGTCTTTGCGATACCTGGCTCCATCCATAATCCATTATCTAAAGGCTGTCACCGCTTAATCAAGTCGGGTGCAAAGCTGGTAGAAAATGCCAGCGATATACTTGAAGAATTGTTGCCACTGGTAAATTCAGCGCAAATTGCCCATACTAGCGCCACTGAAAATAACGCCATTGCAGATGAAAAAATGCAAAATGCACTTGATTCCAGCTACCAGGCTCTGTTAAAACAGATGGAATTTGAACCTATTGGAATAGATGAACTGGTTGAACGCGGTAACCTTAACGCCTCTGAAATAGCCTCAATGCTATTAATACTTGAACTACAAGGCTACATAACATTGCAAAATGGGTTATATTCTCGTGCCATAGACACAGCTGACTAATCAGCTTTAGTAACCTTTTATCAGTGCTAAAAGAGACTTTTAACCATTGATAAAATTTTTTCACTCCATCAAAATATGTTGTGAAACTTTGAAGAGAAACCGAATGAAACAAAATGTTGTTGATGTTTTAATGTATCTATTTGAAAACATCATTACTGATGAGAGCTCCTTTTTTCCAGAAAATGAGCATGTTTTTGACCGCCTAGAAGACTTAGGCTTTCCACAGCACGATATTTTATTGGCCTTTGACTGGCTAGAAGATCTGGCTGAAATTCACACCAGTTTACTGTCATCTTCGAAAAACCATCCTACGCTAAACACCCAGTCTGTACGTGTATATAGTGAGCTTGAAAAAATACTGTTAACACCTGAATGCATCAGCTTTTTAATGCATCTTGAGCAAAATCACATAATATCCCCCGTCAGCCGTGAAGTGATACTTGACCGAGTAACGGCATTAGACGTAGAGTTTGAACTAGAGCAGTTTAAGTGGATAATTATGATTGTATTATACAGCCAGCCAGGTGAAGAGAACGCTTATGCCTGGATGGAAAATTTGGTATTCGATGCTAATGAAGACATTTACCTGAACTAATTCATTAAATATCACACAAAACATGTAATTATTGACTACCATAAAAACACGATTTATAAAAAATATAAGAATGACCCATTAATATAGTGATGATCCATGTGACTATTTTTGTCTCTAAGGTCATCCTAAAGCCATGAGTATTACATGAGTAACAGCCTGTTAATTGTAGAGTCACCGGCAAAAGCCAAAACGATAAAAAAATATCTGGGCAAAGGATTCCACGTACTTGCGTCTTATGGGCATGTTCGAGATTTAATCCCGAAAAGTGGCGCAGTTGACACCGATAATAACTTCGCCATGAAGTATCAACTCATTGAAAAAAATGAGAAACATGTCGATGCCATTGTAAAAGCGCTAAAAAAAGCTGACACTCTCTATCTCGCGACCGACCTCGACCGCGAGGGAGAAGCCATTTCATGGCACTTATATGAAATTTTAAAAGAAGCCGGGGCACTCGAAGACAAAACCGTTCACCGAATAGCCTTCAACGAAATCACCAAACGCGCACTTCAAGAAGCCGTGAATAACCCCCGCGAGCTGTCTATGCCTATGGTGAATGCACAACAAGCTAGGCGAGCGCTCGACTACTTAGTCGGCTTTAACTTGTCGCCACTATTATGGAAAAAAGTGCAACGAGGCTTATCAGCAGGCCGTGTACAAAGCCCAGCTTTGCGCATGATTGTAACCCGCGAAGAAGAAATTGAAGCCTTTGACCCAAAAGAATACTGGTCAATTTTAGCCAATACTGAAAAAAATAATAAAAAAATAATCGGCAAATTGCGCATTTATAACAATGAAAAAGTTACGCAATTTAGCATTAACAATACAGAACTGGCTGAATCTGCCCATAAAACTTTAGTGGATGCAGCGAATGGTAAGCTAATTGTTTCAAAAATAACCAAAAAACAAACCAGGAAAAATCCAGCCCCCCCCTTTACCACGTCAACCTTGCAGCAGGAAGCCTCAAGAAAATTAGGCTTTTCAGCACAACGCACCATGCGTACTGCACAACAACTATATGAAGGCATAGATGTTGGCGACGGCGAAACTGTCGGTTTAATCAGCTATATGCGTACCGACTCATTAATGCTATCACAAGATGCACTAGCCGAGTTACGAGACTTAATTTCCAGCCGTTACGGTAAAGATAATTTACCTGAAGAAGCACGCGTTTTTAAAAATAAATCTAAAAATGCGCAAGAGGCACACGAAGCGATTCGTCCTACCTCGGCAAATTATATTCCAGAACAAATTAAAAGCGCGTTAAAACCAGACCAATTTAAACTCTATGAGCTCATTTGGAAACGGACTGTCGCCTGCCAAATGGTACACGCAACACTCGATACCGTTGCAGTAGATTTAAAATGCGGCGATGCTCATCAGTTTCGCGCCAATGGCTCGACCATCAAGCATCCCGGATTCATGTCGGTTTATATGGAAGACCAAGACGAAACTGACGGCGACTCAGACGAAAAGAAAAAAGATGATGATGAAAAATTCCTGCCCGCGCTAGAAGAAGGTGAAGAATTAACATTATTAAATATTGATACACTTCAACATTTCACCAAGCCACCACCCAGATACACGGAAGCGAGCCTGGTTAAAGCATTGGAAGAATACGGTATTGGCCGCCCTTCAACGTATGCCAGCATTATTTCTACCCTGCTGCATCGTGAATATGTTGAAAATGAAAACCGTCGTTTTACCCCTACCGACATGGGTCGAATCGTCATCTCATTCTTAACTCAATATTTTGAAAATTATGTAGATTATGATTTCACCGCACGTTTTGAAGATGAACTAGACGCCATTTCTCGCAACGAAGAAGAATGGCTGCCTCTCATGCAAAAATTCTGGGACCCGTTCATTAAGAAAGTTGAAGACATAGATGAAAATGTAAGCCGGGCAGATGTCGCACAAAGTCGTGATGTGGGCATAGACCAAGAAACAGGCAAGCCCATTACCGTGCGCATGGGCCCTTACGGCGCCTTCGCACAAATCGGTGATAAAGACGACGAAGAAAAGCCTCGTTTTGCCAGCTTAAAGCCCGGGCAAAAAATGATAGACATCACCATGGATAATGTCTATGAATTATTTGTGTTACCCCGCAGCTTAGGTTTCACAGATGAAGATGAGGAAGTTAGTTCTAATGTAGGTCGATTTGGACCTTACGTTAAATTCGGCAAATTCTTTGTGTCCATTCGCAAAGAATTCCAGGAAAAAGGCGTTGACCCTTATAACATCGACTTTGAAACCGCAATGATTCTGGTGCGTGAAAAGAAACTGTTTGAGGCCAATAAATACATAAAAACCTTTGACGACTCGGAAATTCAGGTGCTTAATGGTCGCTATGGCCCCTATATTACCGACGGCAATAAAAATGCCAAAATACCGAAAGACAGAGAACCGGCCAGCCTAACATTAAAAGAATGCGAAGAACTCATCGCCGCGGCCCCTGAACGAAAAGGCAAAAAGAAAAAAGTCGCTAAAAAGAAAGTCGCGAAGAAGAAAACCGTAAAGAAAAAGACAGCAAAGAAAAAAACGGTTAAAAAGAAAACCGTAAAGAAAAAAGCAACTAAAAAGAAAATTGTTAAGAAAAAAGATAGCTGAAACCAAATACCTCATATGATTGACATAATCGGAGTCAGACCCACGCTTTTAATGGCTCTGACCCCTGTTTTGATGCCACCAAGAAATTTACAGAGTTAGCTCAAAGCCCTGCCAGCTTTTGGTGGTATAGGTTAAGGTGGCAGAGCGCAAAAAGCGTGGTCTTTCCCCAGTGGAGATGCGCCTAAGCTTAACTCAGCGACTGCTTCGTTTTTTCTCATTCCAACGCGCCTGCGTTGGAATGCATACATTACTTTCAAATATGACTTCAGCCGTATCGGGATGAGGATAATCCTTAACTTAATGGCAGTGACGCGAATGCATGAGAACAAGACGAATAAACCATTTTGAAAAACATGAGCTCGATCACCGACATTCAAAAAGCTGCCACTATTATCCAACAGGATGGCGTTATTTCATACCCAACTGAATCAGTATTTGGCCTAGGCTGTGACCCTCTCTCCAAAGTTGCCGTAAATCGCATTCTGAAACTCAAAAGCCGCGGCCAAGACAAGGGGCTAATTATCATTGCCGGCACGCTGAGCCAGCTCGAAATTTATATAGATATAACCACAAAACAAAAACATAAAATATTAAGTGTCACACAACCAACCACTTGGCTAGTTAAAAAATCAAACAAGACACCAAACTGGGTCAGCGGCCAACATTCAAAGATTGCCATACGCATTTCACAACACCCTTTGGTTGTTCGCTTATGTGAACAAACCAATAGCGCCATAATATCTACCAGCGCAAACCCCACTGGCGAAAAACCGGCATTATCAAGCCAACAAAGCCAACATTATTTTTTGAATCAAATTGATATGTACTTAGAAGATGCTACGGAAATATCAGGATGCCCCACACCTATTATCGATATAGAAACTGGAGATATTATTCGTTAATACAAAGCAAAGAACGCCTATACTTTAGAGGCTGGCTAATTGTATGAGTTATTTCATTTTTGCCCCTAAGCTAACTTACATTTTAAACACGCTTACCTGCCTTTTTATAAACATCGTCGTTGCGACGCATACCCGCTGCAATCATTAATACGGTTATTTCATCATCAATCATTCGATACACAATACGCATATCGCCGATGCGAATTTTATAACAACCAGCCAATTCTCCACGTAAGGGTTTACCTGTCTTTGTAGGTTCGCCGTTAATTATCTTTTTTTCGATAATGTCTAATATTCGATTCGCACGGGCTTTATCTAATAATTTTAAGTCTTTGGTGACTTCTGGCAGGTATTGAACCCTATAAGTCATTTAAACATATCACGCATTTCATCGTGTTCGATTAATACTGAATCATCGGTCTGATTAGCCAGCCTTTCTATGGCTATTCGTTCAATGCGTAGATCTTCTATCTCATTCAATAACGCCTCATAATCAGCAACGGGAAGCAAAACAGCGGCGGGGGCATTATTGCGCATCACAACATATTTGTCCTGCTCACCTGAAATGAGCTTATCAAAGTATTTTTTTGTAGACCTTGCAATGTCAGTTACCGATATTGCTTGATCTGTTCGGCTTAATAGTGCGTTCATAGTTCACCTCACTCATTACGTACAATTATATGCTTAATTACATGATTATTCAACATCAACAATCATTTAACATCTAATAGGCTATTCATAAGCGCATTAACAACTTTATTTTTTACGATTCAGCTATGCAATCTACTGCAATAGGCGTATACACGCCAAAGCGTTATAAATTTTTCCCCTAACTTTATTGAAACTCCTCACAATAGCCCACTATTCATCGTCATTTCTCCACGCTAGGAAATAAAACAAAAATTTTACACCTAAATTCATAACGCTTTAGGTATATATGGCGGCCTTCATGCTGAGGACTATGAGCAAAAGAGGCGGACTAATTGTATGAGTTATTTCATTTTTGTCCCTAAGCGACCCCACTGATATCGATCAATTCTTGACGTATCCATGTTTCTACTCGTAACCTAACATCCGCTGCATCCATACCTTTGGCATTAAATGATTTGCCAATAGAAACAATTATTTTCCCCGGATATTTTATAAAACTGTGCTTTGGCCAAAACTCACCTGCATTATGAGCAATAGGCAACACGGGATGAGAGACTCTTGAAGCAAAAATAAAAGCACCCCGTTTATATTTGCTTTTTGCACCGGGCAAGATACGTGTACCTTCAGGAAAAACAATAACCCAACGCCCTTGATTTAATTTTTCCTGACCTTGCCTAACTATTTGATCAATGGCTTTTTCGCCCGCCGATCGATCAATAGCAATGGGATTCATTAACGCCAAGCCCCAACCAAAAATGGGTATATGAAATAACTCTTTTTTCATCACCCATAATTGATTCGGTAAAAAATGCTGAAACGACAAGGTTTCCCATGTAGATTGATGATTTGATATCACTAAACTCGCTTCATCCGGTATGTTTTCTTTGCCTTTAATTTCATAAGTTAAATGACAAAACCAACGCAAAAAACTCATATTCATTTTAGCCCAACTTGAACCAATGGCATAACGCTTATTAACGGGCAACCAAAAAAATACCAATACTGTGGCGACCACGATAATCATACTGGTAAGATGAAAAAGCCAAAATATTGCTGACCTAAAATATAACTCCACCAGCGAAAACTGTCGATCATTTTTCACTAGAAACCCTTAATATTATGTCTGGCTACGCCTGCAAACGAGACAGGTCCGCCGTTTTAATAAATAAACTGTGTAACTGATTTAATAATGCAATGCGATTATTTTTTAACGCATCATCATCTACCATAACCATCACCTGGTCAAAGAATGCATCAATGGGATCACG
>UOFF01000131.1_pt1 | contig 23130 bp, 19 predicted proteins | sample 1990091 | NCBI WGS metagenome assembly UOFF01 (sample SAMEA4728526, study PRJEB27164) | hydrothermal vent metagenome | biome: marine basaltic hydrothermal vent biome; feature: marine hydrothermal vent; material: mineral | place: Pacific Ocean | collected 2011-06-14/2011-07-23 | depth 1741 m | reverse complement strand
GTGAAGCTTGGCAGCAGCACCGAAGAAAAAACTATTTTAGTGAGTGAACGTGCTATTGGGACCGATCAAAATCGAAAATTTGTTTATGTTGTAAACGATGAAAATAAAACGACTTACCGTGAAGTGCATCTCGGCAATAGTATTGGTGGAGACCGAATTATACGCTCTGGTCTCATAAATGGTGATAAAGTTATCGTGCGTGGTTTAATGCGAATTCAGCCGAATATGCAAGTTGAGCCTAAAGAAGTGAGTGCAGTTAAAAATAAAATGACGAAGACTTGATCTTTAAAAAAAGTACTACCAAAGGAATGTCATTGTGATTTTTCAAACTTTCTCTTTTTCATATTGTAAGGCAAACCGGTTATGAGTTTTTCAAGTCATTTTATTGATCGTCCCATATTGGCAAGTGTCATTTCGTTGCTGCTCTTTGTTTTTGGCTTAGTTGCCATGTTTCAGCTACCAATTTCTGAATATCCCGAAGTTTCACCACCTTCGGTTATTATTTCTGCATCTTTTCCCGGCGCTAATCCATCTGTTATTTCTGAAACTGTCGCAACACCGTTAGAAGAACAAATTAACGGTATTGAAAATATGCTCTATATGAATTCACTTGCATCAACAGATGGCAAACTGACCATGACCGTGACTTTTGCGATTGGCTCCGATCCTGATTTATCGCAGCAATTAGTTCAAAATCGTGTTTCACAAGCATTACCAAGACTGCCAGACATAACGCGACAGCTTGGTGTTACGGTAACTAAAAGTTCACCTGCGCTCACCATGGTGGTTCATTTGCGCTCACCCAATGAGCGCTATGACATGCTTTATTTACGTAACTATGCGACCTTGCATGTACGTGATCAACTAGCAAAGATAACAGGTATAGGGCAAGTTCGATTATTTGGCTCGGGAGATTATGCCATGCGTATTTGGCTTAACCCGAATAAAATTGCTGAGCGCAAGATGACCCCAAATGAGGTTATCGAAGCCATTCGTGGACAAAACATTCAAGTTGCAGCGGGTGTGATCGGCGGCCCACCCTATGGCAATAATGTTGAATTACAGCTTCCCATCAACGTACAGGGGCGCTTACAAAGTGTCGAAGAATTTGAACAGATTCTAGTTAAGCGTGACAAAAATGGTACTGTCACAAGACTAAAAGATATTGCACGTGTTGAGCTAGGCGCTCAAAGTTATGGCCTGCGATCTTTACTGAATAATCAACCGGCTGTTGCTATTCCTATTTTTGCAGCACCTGGGGCAAATGCTCTCGATATTTCAGACAATGTACGTAAAGCTATGGTCGCGTTAAAAAAGAATTTTCCTGAAGATATTGATTATAGCATTGTTTATGATCCAACCATTTTTGTTCGCAGTTCCATTAATTCTGTTGTCATTACCTTATTGGAAGCCATCGCATTAGTTGTGTTTGTGGTTATTGTCTTTTTGCAAACCTGGCGAGCATCGATCATCCCGTTACTTGCGGTACCGGTTTCTATTGTTGGCACTTTTGCCTTTATGTATTTTCTGGGATTTTCAATTAATGTGCTGTCATTATTTGGGCTAATACTCGCCGTCGGTATTGTGGTTGATGATGCCATTGTGGTGGTGGAAAATGTAGAACGAAATATTCGTCATGGTAAAACACCCCGTAATGCCACCATTCAGGCGATGAAAGAAGTGACTAATCCCATTATCGCAACATCGCTGGTCGTCGCCGGTGTGTTTATCCCTATTGCTTTTATCAGCGGCCTTTCCGGTTTATTTTACAAACAATTTGCACTTACAATTGTTATCGCAACGTTTATTTCTACACTCAACTCGTTGACATTAAGCCCTGCTTTATGCGCGCTTTTGTTACGCGCCCCTGATGCGCCTAAAGACCAATTATCAAAAATCATGCAATTTTCCTTTGGCTGGTTTTTTGATTTGTTTAATAAAACATTTGATAAAAGTCAACGTGGTTATATTTTGGGCGTTAGCATCTTTACCTCACGAAAATTAATCATGATGGTTATATTCGCGCTTCTTGTTGGTGCAACCACCTATAGCTTTAAACTGGTTCCATCGGGTTACATTCCGGCACAGGACAAACAATATTTAATCAGTTTTGCTCAACTACCGACCGGTGCAACATTGGAGCGTAGCGAAGCAGTGATGCGGTTGATTGCCGATGCGGCACTGGCAGAAAAAGGTGTTGTTAGCGCCGTGCAATTTCCCGGTTTATCGGTAAATGGATTTGTTAACTCAGCCAGTTCAGGCATTGTGTTTGTCACACTGGAAGACTTCGACAAACGGCAATCAGCGGAATTAAGCGCTAATGCTATCGCGGGTCGATTACAGAAAAAGTATAATGCTATACAAGAAGCGTTTATTGCTATATTTCCACCACCGCCGGTACGCGGCCTCGGTACCACAGGTGGGTTTAAATTACAGATACAGGATCGTGCCGATCAGGGTTATAAAGCACTGGACGATGCGGTTAATCAGGTCAAGCAAAAAGCTTATAAAAACCCAGCGTTGGCCCAGGTTTATTCCAATTACAATGTCAATGTACCCCAGTTACTGGCGAATCTTGACCGTACCAAAGCGGTACAGCTAGGTATACCCGTTGAAGAAGTGTTCCGTACGCTACAAATTTATCTGGGTTCATTATATATTAATGACTTCAACCAATTTGGTCGAACCTATCAGGTAATTGCACAGGCAGATAAAAATTTTCGTTCTACCCCGCAAGATATTTTGCGTTTGAAAACACGAAATATCGAAGGTAAAATGGTTCCTCTGGGCGCAGTAATAAAAGTGGAAGAGGCGTTTGGCCCCGAGGTAGCAATGCATTATAACGCCTATCGTTCAGCAGACATAAACGGCAGTGCTGCCGCTGGTTATTCTTCTGGGCAGGCACAACAAGCTATAACAAAAATTCTTAAAGAAACTTTGCCTGTTGGCATGAGTTTTGAGTGGACAGAATTAACCTATCAACAAATTTTGGCAGGCAATACGGCTGTTTATATTTTTCCTCTCTGCCTGTTTCTGGTTTTTCTTGTGCTTGCAGCCCAGTATGAAAGCCTCGCCTTACCCATTGCTATTCTTCTTATTGTTCCTATGAGTATATTGTCAGCAATGATAGGTGTTTATCTTTCTGGTGGTGATAATAATATTTTCACTCAAATCAGCTTATTTTTACTTGCCGGGTTAGCCTCTAAAAATGCTATTCTCATCGTTGAATTTGCTCATGTACTGGAACATGAAGGGCGCTCGACCATTGAAGCGGCTATTGAAGCATCTCGGCTTCGGCTTCGTCCCATTTTAATGACTTCTTTTTCTTTTATCATGGGCGTGTTGCCATTAGTTATGAGCCATGGCGCCGGTTCAGAAATGCGGCAAGCAATCGGCATAGCTGTATTTTCAGGCATGCTAGGGGTTACCTTCTTTGGTCTTATTTTTACGCCGGTGTTTTATGTTATATTCAGAAATATCGAAATATATTTTATTGGTAAAGAGACGGTACAATAAAGGCAGCGGTTGATTTAGTTGGTTCGAAACTCTAATTTGAATTATCGAGTACAGCTACTTGCTATGGTTTGAACGCATGTTCTAACCTATTAAATTGTATAGATTCAGATATTTCTTTTGCGAATTTATCAGAGCTTAATTTTGATAATAATGCAAAGGCAGCTTGATAACTAACCGGGCCACCATTGGACGTTATTACTTTTTTATCTATTACTACATTTTTATCAAATTGAACTTTTATTTTTGGGTATGCTTTTAATAGTTCCTTTTCTCCACCAGCCCAAGTGGTGGCATTTTTTCCATCAAGAACGCCTGCTTCACCAAGTAAGAAAGCACCCGAGCAATTACTTGCCAACCAAGAAGCCGACTCATTTTGTTTTTTGATGTAATTAATAATATCTTTATTATTTAAAAATTTTTCCATTTCATATGCGCTAGGAACCAGTAGCACATCAAGTTTTATTTCATCGTAAATCGTTTTATCGGCTATTATTCGTAAGCCTTCTTCAGAAACTATTTCTTTATTTTTTGTTGCTGAGATAATAATAACCTGATAAGAAGAAAACCATGATTTTTTGGTTGCAGCACCAAATACTTCAATTGGCGCAGTTACATCACTTGTTAAAAAACCATCAAAGGCGAGTACTCCTATTATTGAGGATGCAGCGCTGGTGATGTTAGAAAATAAAACAGCAAAGATAAATAATGTTGCCGCAGTCAGTTTTTGTATAAAATTCATTTTATCATCATGTTTTATTGTCTGAACTCAAGTAATAAGAGCACCCATAATAATATCTCTTCATCATGGTAAACCAGTTTAGTATGGGTGTCTAGTTAAACGCGTTCATTTAACATATGCCTTCAATCAAGTCTTTTTGTGCCTCTAGCTCATTAACTAAAAAATCTCTAAAAATCCTCACTCGGGCAGTGGTGCGTAAATCCACATGCGAGAGTACCCAGAGTTCAGGCCCTGTTTCTGAATATTCAGATGCAATACGGTGGAGTTTTTCATCAGGCTCACCGAGAACGCAGGCAATACAGGCAATGCCCAGTCCTTCACGAGCCATTGCTAGCATCGTGCTGCCTGAAGTTGCCCGGTAAATTCTTTGTGTTTGTGGAAAGTTTTTCTCTATCCAGGTTGGAAGCGAATGCCCATCACCCACCCATGTAATGCAAGAAATATCTTGTGCGTTTGGATTGGACTCTACTTTTGTCATTAATTTTTTTGTTCCATAAATGGCAAAACCTAACCGGGCAATATATTTACCAACTAGGTTAGGTGGAGGCGTATTTGTACCACGTAGTGCAATGTCCGCTTCACGAGTACTGAGGTCTACCTCATCGGCTGTTGCAATTAATTCTAAATTTATTTTAGGATATTGCTGAATGAATTTATGGGCCGTTGGCATAATTAAGCGCTCCATACAATGATCTGCTGCTGTGACACGCAGCCGTCCACTGAGCTCATGATTATCAGCCAAAATTTGCCGTTCAATACTATTAACGTCTTCAGACATACGTTGTGCAAAGATAACGAGCTGTTCTGCTGCGGGTGTAATAACCCAACCTTGATTAGAACGCTCAAATAAATGCCTATCTAGTTGTTTTTCTAGAGATGTTATGCGGCGTGAAACCGTCGTGTGGCTAACGCCAAGACGAGTTGCTGCTTGAGTGATTGTGCCTGAGCGTACGACTTCTAGAAAGTACCGGACATCATCCCAATCTATATTGTGCATTTTTGCACCTCAATTATGCGAATAAGTCATTTTACAAATATTAATGCACACTCTATCTTGATAATGAACAAACAGCAATAATATGAGAGAAATGCATGGAAAAAATAAACGTGCTTATAACAGGTGTCACAGGCTTTGTAGGAAGCCATGTTCTAGAGGAATTACTTAGCCATAAAAACATTCATATTATCGCCGCTTGTCGAGACAGGAAGAAACTTTCAAAAATAGTACCATCATTTGATGGCGAAGTTCGGTTGGGTGATTTAACCGATAGTCATTACCTTTATGAACTCGTAAAAGGTGTCGATATTATCTGTCATGCTGCCGCGTGGACGAGTTTATGGGCGCATAGAAAAAAAGAACAGAGGTATTTTCGTGAGCCAAGCAAGGCACTAATAGATGCAGCTATTCAATCGGGTGTTAGTAGATTTGTTTTTGATAGTAGTGTGGTTGTTGTAAGGCCGCATCGTGATAAAAGCCCGATTAAAGATCAGGAGCCTGCGACACATCCTCGGATATGGCCTCACATGGATACGGTTGTTGATATTGAGAATTATATGCGTCAGCAGGCCAATAATGGAACAGAAATGATATCACTTCGTTTTGGTCATTTTGTTGGTAAGCGTTATAACCTTGGCTTTTTGTCCCTGTTATTGCCACGGTTAAAAACATACATGGTTCCTTGGGTTGCGGGTGGTAAGGCCCGAGTGCCATTAATTGATGGTCGTGACATAGGGCATGCATATTACTTAGCAATTGTTACAGATGGTATACAGGGTTTTGAGTCGTTCAATATTTGTGGGCCCTCTTTTCCGACAATGCGAGAAGTGATTAATTTTTTACATGATGAAGTTGATATTCCTCGGCCTCTCTTTGGTGTGCCTTTGTTTGGCGCTTATATCTTTGGCTGGTTAATGGAAAAAATAAATCCTTTATTGCCGGGCGATCCATTTTTGACTCGCGCGATTGTTTATCTGGGAGAAGATTGGTATGCACCCAATGATTACGCTAAAAAGCGATTAAATTATGAGCCTAAAATTGACTGGAAAACTGCGATACGCGGACAGTTAGTTGATATGAAGAACAATGGATATATAAAAAAATCATTAGTTGATAGCGTTAAAAAATGAAGAAAGTATTTTTAAATGTAACTTTAAAGTGTCATTAATAATTAAATATTTAATTGTCGCACCTAAATTCAAAGGAGAATTTTATGCAAAAAAGCAAGATTGAAAAAGAAAAAAACTTTACGACTTATGAAAGTGGCACATATGAAAACTGGCCGGCACATAGTGTTGAGCTGCCTGGTCTGGGAAAGATACCTGGAAAACAATTTTTAAAAGATCTACTTGGAATGACCGGAGGAGAAATATCACTTAATTCAATGGCACCTGGTACGGGTATGCCAATTTACCATCAGCATCAGCAAAATGAAGAAATTTATATTTTTATACAGGGTAAAGGACAAATGCAAGTTGATGAGAAAATTATTGATGTGCAAGCGGGTTCAATCGTGCGCATTGCACCTAATGGCGAAAGAGCCTGGCGCAATAACTCGGATAAACCATTACTCTATATTATTATTCAAATGCGTAAAGATTCATTAGAGCAATATGGATTGGATGATGCGACTGTATCTCAAAAATCGGTGGTTTGGCCTAGTTAAAAAATAGAAATTACTGAATATCGATAATAAGATCACCCATAGTAACACCTCCTCATCACGGCAAACCAGTTTAGTATGGGTGTCTAGTTAAACTAATTTGAATTTGTATACCCATAAATGGGAAAGGCCGTCTTTTTTACAGATACCTATGTCCGGGCCTTCAATGAAGCGGTCTGCAAGCAAAAACTACAACTTATGTGTTATGCCAAATGTGAAAGCGACATCAGGTCCATTATCAAAATTTACAATATTTTCAACTAGACCAAGTTCATACATATTATTTTTTGTGCGCCATTTATAGCCTAAGTGTATTTCATGACTGACTTTATTTAAGGCTCCCAAGTTTTTTAATATGCCTTCGCTGAAAAGATACTGCACAATGAAAGCTTGGTTTTTAGTTAGGGTAAATTCATAACCTAACATGCCTGAAAACTGGTTTTTGGATAGGGGAATAATGTCCAGAGTTTTATCTGACCCAAAATGTGTGTAAGACGCATTGGCATAAAAGTAACCAGATGATTTTTTCTGTGCCATGCTTAGCTGTAGCCCATAATCAAATGAGCCTTTTTCTATCATGCCATCTGAAAGCGTTTCTAGGCCTGCATTAAGGATAATGGCGATTGCAGGCCAGGCAATGCTTTTGTCAATTAATGCTTTCTGAAATGACAATTCAAGTGTTTGAGAAAATGCACCATTTAGTTCATTCGTAAAATTTACAGAATATTGGGGAATAATAATATGTGTTTCATTTTGGTTAATATCTCGCCCATTTTGATCGATTCCAAATGCATCGTGAAATGATTCAACAAATTCATCGAGATTTAAATTTTGAATACGACGGTCATTAAATGAAAATTCTGCAGACCAGCCATTAGCAAATCCATGGGCGATGGCAATGCGTGTGTCGATAAAATTAAAATCAATAAGATATAGATCAGGCGACTGTAAAAATACACTTGCTGCGGCAATATTAAAATGAAATTCGGTGTTATTTTGAGGTAAACCATAAGGCGAACGGGGTAGTGGGGCTAATCGTAATGCTTGGCCGGGTGACATGGAACGAATATTAAGTGGTCCTAACGTTCCTTTCCAGTATGGGGCAGGCGTATAGTTTGATGCAAATACGTGAGATGAAGAGAATATAATGACAAATATCGCCAATATGATTGAAATAATTTTAATATAAACTATAAATAAACTACCCATATTATCTATTAATATTTCAATGGTTCTATTTTTAAAACACAAATTCATGATGCGTTTACTCCAGTATTTTCCTTTATTTACAATAAGTTACGTATAAATCTATTTTGAATACTCATTTATAAGTTTCGATTTTTGTATATTAGTGTTTTATTATAGTCAGACGGTTATATGATTAATATTGGAAATATCTGTAAAACTTGTTTAAAATATTTGAATGAAATTGACATTTGATGCATTAATCGTTCTGGATGCTATTCACCGAGAGGGGAGTTTTGCTGCGGCAGCTGAGGTTTTGCACCGTGTTCCATCAGCTATTACCTACAGTATGAAAAAATTGGAGCAGGATTTAGATACTGCATTATTCAATAGGGCGGGTCATAGGGCTCAGCTGACAGAGTCGGGACAGCTTTTATTAATAGAGGGCAGGCATTTATTGGATGCAGTGACTGAGCTTGAATGTCAGATCACTAAAGTATCAAAAGGCTGGGAGGCTGAGTTAAATATTGCAATTGCCAGTATGCTTCCTACAAATCGGCTCCTTGATCTTATTGAGGGTTTTTATCAGCAAAAAAGTGGAACTCGAATTAAATTGCATACAGAGGTTTATGGCGGTACATGGGATGCTTTAATGGATCATCGTGTAGACTTGGTGATTGGTGCTCCAAAAAATGGCCCTTCAGGCGGTGGTTATTACACCCGTAAGCTTTGTCATATAGATTGGGTATTTGCTGTTTCAGCGAAGCATTTACTTAATCGTGTAAGAGAGCCTATTTCAGAAGCGCAAATTTCGAAATACCGTGTTATCGCTGTGGCAGATACTTCACGTAATTTACAACCCAGAACATCCGGTATATATACTGGTCAAGATGTTTTTACGGTACCAGATTTTAACATAAAAATTCAAGCGCATATTAAGGGATTAGGTGTTGGTTTTTTGCCTCGATTTTTAATTCAGGAAGAAATAAAACAGGGGTTATTAGTTGTAAAAAAATTGAAAACAGAAGATTATTCGTCTTCTTTATGCATTGCATGGCGAACGGGTAAAATCGGTCGTTCATTGCAATGGTTTTTGGATAAGTTGGAGGGAAATGTTATTTTATAGGCATGTATTGCACCAATGAGAATAAGCCTTACTTTAGCGCAATTTAGGGATGGGAATTAAATAACTTATACAAGTGGCGCAGAATATTTGCTCATAGTTTTTAGCATGAAAATGGGCGCATTCTCAGATAGCCTCCTAGTTAAACCTAACTAACGGGGTTAAACCTTATCAGGTTTAATGGTTCGTGTTGCGCTATGTTGTCGTAAACTTACAGTAGAGGTTAATTTCTTACTGTGCCAAAACAATAAAGTGACGAATTTGAGTCCATAAAGTCGATAAGGTATGATTAGCGGAGGTATTTAGAAAATACTTTTTCGTATATGGGAATACCAATATGACACCTGATTTAAACTCAATGGCCTTGTTTGTACGAGTGGTAGATTACAAAAGTTTCACCGAAGCATCTAGGCGATTAGGCGTGCCTATATCGACAGTGAGTCGAAAAATAAGCGAGCTAGAAAAACATTTAGGTGTACGTTTGCTTGAGCGCTCTACGCGCAAGTTGCGGTTAACAGAAATGGGTCATGAATATTATCAGTGTTGTCGCCGAGGTTTGGATGAATTTGAAGCGGGTTCTCTCATTATTGCTGAGAGGCAATCTGAAGTGGCAGGCACCTTGAGGCTCTCAATCCCTCCTAATTTGGCAGATGTTTTAGTGGTGCCAATAGTGTGCGCTTTTCAAGTGGTTTACCCTAAAACGGTGGTGAAAATATTAGTGTCTGAACACAATGTTGACCTCATTGACGAGGGGATTGATATTGCATTGCGTGTTGGCCGTTTAGAAAGCAGTAGTATGGCGGCGCGTCAATTACTTTTATATCGCCATTTACTGGTTGCAACACCTGAATATATTAAAACCCATGATGTATTGACGCACCCTGATGAACTGGCTAATCATAGAATCATTACATTTGGTGGTTGGCAAGGGCCATTGTTTTGGGAGCTCAATAATGATAAAACCACTCATAAGATTGCGGTGGAGGGTGTTTTATCAATTAATGAAATATCGGGTATTCAATATGCGGCTCAAGCCCATCAAGGAATAGCCAATATTCCATCCATTATTTGTAGTGAAGCCTTGCAACAAGGCGCCTTGGTTGAGGTTATGCCTGAGTGGCGCTTTTTACCAACTGCATTGTCAGCGCTTTATCCGAGTAATCGTAATACACCTCGTCTGGTTAGGTTGTTTATCGATTTTTGTGTTGAGCACGTTAAAAATGCGGGTTTTTTTACGGGTGTATAAGACGTATTTTTAGTGATAAAATAGCCGATCTAATACATTTAAGAAAATACAGACTTTATGGCGCGTAAACTCTACATTAAAACATTCGGTTGTCAGATGAATGAATATGACTCTACCAAAATGCACGATGTGCTGGCAGAGTCGGAAGAAATCATTAAGGTTGATACGCCGGAAGAGGCTGATATTCTGCTACTGAACACCTGTTCAATTCGTGAAAAAGCCCAAGAAAAAGTGTTTTCATTGCTTGGTAAATGGAAGCACTGGAAGAAAGATAACCCTAACTTAGTGATTGGCGTGGGTGGTTGTGTGGCTTCTCAAGAAGGTGCCGCTATTCGACGTCGTGCGCCTCATGTGGATATGGTATTTGGGCCACAAACCCTACATCGCCTACCTGAAATGGTAAAAGGTGTCGATGTAAATCATAAGCCCGTGGTTGATATCTCTTTCCCTGAAATTGAAAAATTTGATAATTTACCCGAGCCCAAAGCAGATGGACCGAGTGCTTTTGTGTCTATTATGGAAGGCTGTAGCAAATATTGCACTTTTTGTGTGGTGCCCTACACCCGGGGAGAAGAAATTTCCCGCCCATTTGATGACATACTCACTGAAATTGCCCAGTTAGCCGGGCAGGGCGTGCGTGAAATTAACCTATTAGGTCAAAATGTGAATGCTTATCAAGGACTTATGCATGATGGCGAGCGGGCAGATTTGGCCCTGTTAATCCATTATGTCGCGGCAATTGAGGGAATTGATCGAATTCGTTTTACCACATCTCACCCAGTTGAGTTTTCAGACGCATTGATTCAGGCATTTGCCGAGGTGCCAGAGCTAGTCACTTTTGTGCATTTGCCGGTACAAAGCGGTTCAGATAGAGTGTTGGCCGCGATGAAGCGCGGTCATATGGTATTGGAATATAAATCTAAAATTCGAAAATTACGCGAAGCACGTCCGGGTTTAACCGTGTCTTCAGATTTTATTATTGGCTTTCCTGGCGAAACCGATGCAGATTTTGAACAAACCCTGCAACTAATAGAAGAGATTGGCTTTGACCATTCTTATAGTTTTGTTTATTCTGCACGCCCGGGTACTCCGGCGGCATCGCTAGAAGACAATGTGCCAATGGAAATCAAAAAAGCCCGTTTAGCTATATTGCAAAAGCGCATTAATGAAATGGCAATGGCAATTTCCAAATCGATGGAAAATACTGTGCAGCGAGTCTTGGTAGAACGGGCCTCCAGGAAAGGAGTAGGGCAAATGGCCGGGCGCACTGAAAACAACCGTGTGGTTAATTTTGATGGGGCCGAGCGATTGATTGGTCATTTTGTCGATGTGCGCATTACAAAAGCATTGAATAATTCATTGCAGGGTGAGTTTATCGATATTGCTGACATCGATCACAACCGTTTATCGGCCTAAATATCTACTGAATACCATGACATAAAGCGTTATAATTTAATGATGACAGAAAGCATTGATATAGAATTCACACCCGCAGATAATCAACGTTTGGCCAATTTATGCGGCCCAATGAATGAACATTTACAACACATTGAAATGCGCCTGGGCGTAGAAATTAATAATCGTAACCATCACTTTCAACTGATTGGGCAAGAAAGTGATGTGAGATTAGGCGTTGAAATTCTTAAAAACCTTTATAAATCCACTCTAGACGAACAGCTCAGTGCTAGCCATGTTCACCTGCAGTTGCAGGAGTCTGGCTTGCAGGAAATGGATGAAGAATTACAGCTGGATGCCAATCAATGGAATTTACGTCTACGCAAAGAGCATATAAAAGGCCGAGGGCCCAATCAAATAAGTTATTTGAAAAACATACAGACCCATGATTTAAGCTTTGGTATCGGGCCAGCAGGCACAGGAAAAACCTACTTAGCAGTGGCTTGTGCGGTTGATGCGCTTGAGTCTGAGAGTGTTCGGCGCCTTTTATTGGTGCGTCCAGCCGTAGAGGCAGGCGAGCGTTTAGGCTTTTTACCAGGGGATTTAGCCCAAAAAATAGACCCTTATTTACGCCCCATGTACGATGCTTTGTATGAAATGATGGGGTTTGAACGCGTGGCAAAATTAATAGAACATAATGTGATTGAAATAGCTCCGTTAGCCTATATGCGAGGGCGTACCCTAAATGACGCCTTTATTATTTTAGATGAAGCGCAAAATACTACTCGGGAACAAATGAAAATGTTTCTAACTCGCATTGGCTTTGGCTCAACCGCCGTAATAACCGGTGACGTAACACAAGTTGACCTGCCACGAGGCACTTATTCGGGCTTGCGACATGCGGTTGATGTGCTAAAAGATATTAATGATATCTCCATGACATTTTTTAAACCTCGAGATGTCGTGCGTCACCCTATGGTAAAACAAATTGTAAAAGCCTATGATATCCATGAAGCCAGTAATTTAGACAATAAATCTGGCGATGCTCAACATGATAAAGTGCGCAGGAGTGTAACGAAATAATGTCTATACAATTAGATATTCAACTTGCTGACGATTTACCCAAATCACTCGAGGAACCTCCGTCGAGGCGCTTGCTGTGTCTTTGGGCGCAAACCGCCTGGCAAGGAAACGACACAGCTGAATCTAACCTGAGTTTACGTATTGTCAGTACAGTAGAAAGTCAACAGCTTAATCATGATTACCGCGGTAAGAACACTTCCACTAATGTACTTTCTTTCCCCATGCAAATGGAAACGGATGAGCCTTCAATTTCAAATTTGATATTGGGTGATCTCGCCATTTGTGCAGAAGTGGTTGAACGAGAAGCCCAACAACAACACATTGCACTGCAGGCTCATTGGGCCCATATGGTGGTGCATGGCATGTTACATTTGCAAGGTTTTGATCACATACAAGACAGTGACGCTGAACAAATGGAAAAATGCGAAACCAAAATTATGCTAAAGCTGGGTTTTGCTAATCCCTACTTGCATAAACTTAGTGACACAGATGATGCATTAAGGATAGAAACCTAAAGATGAACGCACGTTTAAATTCTACACGTTTGAGCTTGGTTGAAAAATTGAGTCGAATTTTTCTTGAAACACCCCAATCGCATCAAGAGCTGATTGAAGTTTTACAAGCGTCTGAAAAAAAGGACTTATTAGACATGGATGCCTTAAGCATGATTGAAGGTGTGCTTCAGGTGTCTCAAATAAAAGTAAAAGACATAATGATTCCACGGTCACACATGATCGTGCTTAATGAAGATGCATCCTATGCAAAAATGTTGCCTATTATTAATAAATCGGGGCATTCACGCTTTCCGGTTATTGGTGAAAATCGTGACGAAATAGAAGGCGTATTATTAGCCAAAGATTTATTGCATTATGTTGATGAAGAAAGCCGTAATAGTTTTGATATAAAAGACGTTTTACGCCCGGCAGTATTTGTGCCTGAAAGTAAACGTTTAAACGAATTGTTAAAAGAATTTCGTGCGAGCCGTAATCATATGGCAATTGTAATTGATGAATATGGTGGTGTATCTGGGTTAGTTACAATAGAAGACGTGCTAGAGCAAATTGTTGGCGAAATAGATGACGAGCATGATGTAGAAGATGTTGGTAATATTCGTCGTATTAGTGTGAATCGTTATTCGGTTAAAGCGCTTACACCCATAGAAGAATTTAATGAATTTTTCTCTAGTCAATTTAATGAAGATGAATCAGATACGTTAGCAGGAATGTTGATGAAGCATTTAGGTTATATGCCCAAACGTGGTGAAGCCATTACCATTAATCATTATCTGTTTAAAATATTGAGCGCAAACAGTCGTAGAATAAAGCATGTGCAACTTACGCTTTTACCGATGATTGAAAAATTAAATCAATAGAATTTTTATTCGCTGTATTTATTCTTAATAACGGTATTTTTATAAAGCTTCGGCTGTTTTTTGCATAATATATTAAAAAATAATAAAATGAATCTGAATCAACGCTTTCAAAAAAACCCGAAATACCTGATAGACAGTCTTGTGCTCATTAGTGGCGCCTTGCTGCCTTTAAGTTTTGCACCTTATGATATTTTCATATTGCAATTTCCATTAATTGCATTTGTATTTATGGCATGCTTAGAACAAAAGCCAGTAATTGCATTAAGGCGCGGTTTTTTATTGGGCTTAGGTTGGTTTGTGCACGGCATATACTGGCTGTTTTATAGTTTATATTTTCATGGAGGAATGCCCGCTGCGGTTGCTGTAATGACCATTGTTTTGTTGTCTGCCTACATGAGTCTGTTTCCGGCCTTGGCATTTTATTTAGCCAATAAATTAATTAAAACCTCTAAAATAAATATGCTGATTTGGGTTTATCCTATAAGCTGGATGTTATTTGATTGGCTGCGTGGTTATTTTTTAACGGGGTTTCCCTGGGTACAAATAGGCATGGCGCATATCGATACATACCTCATAGGTTTTGCGCCCGTTATTGGTGGTTTGGGTGTTGGATTGCTGGTGACTATTGTCTCCGGTTTGCTCTTGGCAAGTGTTTTGAAATTAAATTTAAAAATTACGTTGCCAGCGATTGTTATTATATATTTAGTGGGTTTTGGGTTAACCTTTGTTAACTGGACAGAAGCTGTTGATAAACCCATTAAAGTGAGCATGATTCAAGGAAATATTCCACAGTCTGAAAAATGGAAAGCGGAAAATCATCTCGAGACATTAAAAATGTATCGGGAGTTAACGCAACAAAATTGGGACAGTGATTTAATCATCTGGCCAGAAACAGCGGTGCCAGGGTATAAGCGTAAAGTCAGCTCTTATCTGGAGGGCTTAGCTAAACAAGCGCAAGCAACCAATACTGATGTCATGCTTGGTATCTTTACTCAAAACCCGAAAACTAAACGTTATTATAACTCTATGATAACGCTTGATGACCAAGTGTATTTGAAGCGCCATCTTGTGCCCTTAGGTGAATATTTTCCGTTTCGATCAGTCTTAGGTTTTTTTGCGCAGTGGGTTAATATACCTATGTCTGATATAGATGAAGGCGAGAGTTCTCAACCCTTAATTACTGCAGCCGGTCAAAAAATTGGTTTAAGCATCTGTTTTGAAGATGCCTTTGATAGAAGTGTCTTGCTTGATTTGCCAGAGGCCACATTATTAGTGAATGTAAGTAATGACGCCTGGTTTGAAAATTCATCTCAGCCATGGCAGCATCACCAAATTGCTAGAATGCGTGCCGTAGAAACAGGTCGCATGCTATTAAGAGCAACGAATACGGGGGTGTCATCGATAATTGACCGTAATGGCGATGTGTTGCAAATAGCACCCCAATTTAAACGTGAAGTGATTAAGGCAGAAGTACAAGCTTATAAAGGCTCAACCCCTTATGTGGTTTGGGCAAATTATTTATTAATATCGTTAGGGTTAAGTGTGTTGCTTTTATTTTATAGAAAAAATAAAACCTAATGGACCCTTTATCACAAGCCGTTTTAGGCGCAAGCTTTTCTCAAGCATCGACACAAAAAAAATCACAACAGTGGTCGGCATTAGTTATTGGTGCGCTGGCAGGCATGGCACCCGATTTAGATGTTTTGATTCGTTCAGCAAATGACCCCTTGCTGTTTCTCGAATTTCATCGACAATTCACCCACTCACTTATTTTTATTCCCTTAGGTGCATTAATTTGTGCGCTATTTTTTTATCCGTTTGCAAAGTCAAAGTTAACTTTTAAAAAAATTTATATTTTTTCATTACTAGGTCTGGCTACCCACGGTTTATTAGATGCCTGCACATCATATGGAACGCAATTATTCTGGCCATTTTCTAATGAAAGAGTGGCGTGGAATACGGTTTCGATAATTGATCCATTTTTTACATTTCCCGTGTTAGCGCTCATTTTATTGGCCGCAATTAAACGGCGCACAGGATATGCCAGAGCAGGGTTTATTTATGCGGTTATATTTTTAAGCTTAGGGCTAGTGCAAAAATATCGTGCAGAAAATATGGTGCAAACACTCGCACAGCAACGAGGGCATGAAGCCACGCGCATAAATGTAAAGCCCAGTTTTGCCAATCGACATGTTTGGAAAACTCTGTATGAATATGATGGTTATTATTATGTTGATGCGGTGAAGTTACTGTGGAATGCAAAGCTTATCACGGGAATGTCCGTGCAAAAATTAAAACTAAAGCGTGACCTGCCGTGGTTAGATTTAACCAGCCAACAGGCAAAAGACATTGAGCGCTTTCGTTGGTTTTCAAATGACTATCTTGCCATGAGTGACGAGCAAGAAAATTTTATTATAGATGTGCGCTACTCTTTTTTGCCTAACAGAATTGAGTCAATGTGGGGGATTGTTTTGAGCGAACAAAATAGTAATGGAAAACATGTTGGCTATAAAATAAAAAGCCGACCAAGCAAAGAAACGCTGAGTAAATTTTTTGATATGGTATTTTGATGCAGGGTTATAAAATGATCAACTATACCCAAAGCGTTATGCATTTAGGTGGCATTGTCCCTGACGTTATTGAAACTCCTTTCAATAGCTTACATCTATCAAGGGGTCAGCCAGCTTGATATTGTTGTAATGATATTTTACTTGGAAGCAGCCGCTCAAACCCCCCAGTGCTTTCTGGATATGTTATGCTTTCAATTAGATTAAAAAAATCATAATTCATGGGTTGGGTAAATGTTTCACCCGATATACCCGAAGCGTTATATTTTTTGATAACATTCTATGAAACATCTGGTATATCAATATAACCCTTGTTAGTGCATAGGCTTTGACATGAGTAATCAGTTTTAAAATGAGTGAGCATAATCATCATCATGACATTAGTTCTAATCGAATTGGTGTTGTCTTTTTCCTAAATTTTTTCTTTACCATTATTGAATTTATCGGTGGGGCACTTACCGGTAGTACGGCGATTATGGCCGATGCTGTGCATGATCTTGGTGATACCTTATCTATCGGGCTTGCGTGGGTTTTAAATAAACTGAGTAAAAAACATTCAAATGATGAATTTACTTATGGTTATCACCGCTTTTCGCTTGTAGGCGCATTAATTAATGGCATGGTATTGATAGTGGGGTCTATTTGGGTGCTGTCAGAAGCCATACCCAAGCTGCTTGTACCAGAAATGCCGCATGCTCAAGGTATGTTCTGGTTGGCGATTTTAGGTGTGAGTGTTAATGGCTATGCTGCCTGGAAAATAAGTGCGGGAAAAACGCTGAATGAGCGTGTTTTAAACTGGCATTTAATGGAAGATGTATTGGGGTGGGTTAGTGTCCTTATCGTCAGTATTTTATTATTGTTCTTTAATTGGCCTATTTTAGACCCGTTATTATCTATTGGATTCACGCTGTTTATTCTGATTAATGTTGCTAAAAATATATATCAAACGATAAAAATATTTTTGCAATCGGTTCCAGATGAGCAAATGTTGGATGAAATACGCCAAAAATTACTGTCTACTGATTATATTAAGGCGATACATCATTTACACTTGTGGTCCCTTGATGGCGAGCGGCATGTGCTAACCGCACACTTAGAGATTGACCATATGATTTCAGCCAATGAGCAAAAACATGTAAAACAGCAAATTAATTTGGCTTTAACAGAATTTAATCTTGAACATACCACCTTGGAACTTGAGCTACCCAATGAGGTTTGTCGAGATATACCCAAAACGTTATGAATTTAGGTGCTAAATTCATAACGTTTTGGGTATATACAGAATGATCAAATATGGATTTATGATTCCTAATGATTGTTCTATGATTTATAGCGTAAAAACTATGGAGGTATAATTAAGCCGTAATGATAAAAAACCAGGCACTTACAGTTATGAACAATTGCTGGGTGTCGCCAGAAAACTACGCCTGCTTTCTTTTTTATTTTTCCTCTAATTTTGTTGAAAGGCCTATCAATAGCCCACTATTAATCGTCATTCCGTCTCGCCAAAAAATAGATTAAAAAAACAAACTAAAATATAAGTTATTTTTGTGAGCCAACTGACTTTTAAAAATTATTAGAGGTATCTTTGATATAAAACAAATAGATATAATGTATTTTTTGTGGCCACGGTAAATGTTAAAAAATAGGTTGTAAATGTTTTTCTTATGTGCAGAATTATAAGATATAACATCTGAATTAATAATGTTTTGGGTGCATGTTTGTAGTTATTTAACCTTGTAAAGGTGTCATTTTTTGAAATGAATAAAGTTTTAATCATAGAGTTTATAAAATAATAATGTTTTTTATGGATACGCATCTATAAAAAATTCGGATTGAGTTAAATAATGATAAATAATAAATTTGGCTGTTACCATTTAAGTTAATAGTTAAGTGCTTTCCCGGATAAATGTAAAAGTGTATCAATTGTTATAATAAATTTAAGCGTTATAATTTTAACCAGCGGTTTTGTTACAGGACATTTGCCATGAAAAAAAATTTTCATGATGTGGCTGTTTCACTTACTGAGAGTGTTGAATTAGAAAGTGATAAACAACTAAGTGGTATTCGTAGTGCATTAAAAATAGAAGCTGAACGAAATTCGAGTGAGTTGGATGTTTCCAGCCTTGTCTTGACAGGGTTGACGATAAATACTGATACCCTGACTGCTTCGGAAAATAGTGAAACTGAAACCGTTGATGTCGATTATTTGCCTTTGGTGGCACGACGGGAAATGCCATTGTTTTTGCCAATAAAAACGGGCATACCGGCTTTTCGTGGCAAGGCAATGCAAATAGAAAAAACCTTGGGGCCACTGACTGGACCAGGGGGCATTGAATTCTGGCTGGATATTTTTAAGCGTCCTTTATCTAAATATGAAGTATGGGAAACGGCGGGTGTAAGGCCTTTATTGTCTTAACCAGTGCGCGTTTACCTTCCTCCAGCTCAAGCGCTTCGGCTTACAGAGTGAATCTTTCAGAAGGCACGGTATGGGTATTAACGTCATTAATTGATAGTGATGCACCAAATTCTGCTTATACAGGTTTTAATGTTAGTGATGGGCGTTTGGAATTTGAGACGGTACCCACAGTCGAGAGTGTCGATAAAAAACTTGTCATAAATCATGCCATTCACGCTACATTAACATTAAATCTCAAACAACCGAAAGCGCCAGAAAATAATAAATGTAAAGCGGTTCAAAATGTACGAACACCAGATACCATTCAGATTATTTGGCATCATGGCACGTTAACAGACATTAAAATAGGCGTGGGTGAAGCGACGCTTTATCAGCAAACATTTTTATTTAGTCAATACCTTAAAAATTATAATTATATTGCAGCGCTTGGTGTTTTATTCTTTGAATATCAAGTAAAACCCAATGTATGGGACGGAAGCACACTGGATAGTACACTGCTTGAACTTTCCGGGACAGTTGATATCGACCGTGCAGGTTGGGTGGTGCCAGTGGTTAATGTTGGCACAGCAAATGACCTGGGTGAAGCTGACGGCGGATACTGGATGTTGCAATGTGCAGAAGGGTTACAAGGTAATTGGATGGTGGCTTCAGGTGGCCCTGCTGTACTTGATAAAAGCTATCTTGTAATTGATGATGAACGTTTTATTTTTACCTGTTTTCAAGTGAGTGCACCTCGGGCAGGTATTCGTCAGCCTGTTAATTTATGGCGTTTAACCGGTGATGATGACAGTCGGCGTGTGCATTTTGATATGCATTACAAAGAAAATTTTCCCTTGGTTTTTATTTGCGACGCAACACAAGGAGACTTGTTATACCTTGTGGGAAATAGCGATGTGAAACTTGATCGGCCTTTCGATATAAATGGACAGGCAATAAAATTTGATAGTGGCTTAGGCATGGTGTTGCTGAATGCGAAAGCTGCCGTGACAAACTTTTATGCGGTGGCACTGCGTAAAGGGCTATCTTTTTCTGGCAGTCAATCGTTATCAACTGAGCCTGTCTCACTTGCTTTACGCAATGCATTATTAACCACAACAGCACCTGCAATGGTGACGGTTCGTGGTGATCTTATTGCTGATAATCTTATGGATAAAGGTCAGTTAAAAATTATCTTTGGGGTTTATTCTTGGCAACCTATTCTTCCCGACCCCTATGTGGCTAATTTTGCATGTAAGGGTACTGGCAAAAAAACAACGCATAAAGTGGGCAAAATAACCGGTGTGACCACCGCCACGGTGCAATGGGAAACGCCGGCACATCCACAGGTTAGTTTTGATGGCGTATTGGGGCGTCCTGGTAACATCAAAGAAAAACCTATCACTAATTTTGATCCGGTGGGAATTAATCATCCTGAATGTCCTGTGCAATTGCCATCTACACAGACCACCCAGGGAAATATCAGCCTGACAGTTAAGCAGGCGACAAATGTCAGGCGGCAGGAACAGCGAGCATTGAGTGGCTTGCAGAAAAATCTCAATCTTGGGGTCAGGGGGTCAGAGTAACAACTATTCATGCATTGGTTTTGGCCTAGGTTTAAGGCGGTGCAACTCTCTGTCCTGTTAGTTGTTACTCTGACCCCAAAAACAGACCCCAAAAACATTAGGACTCGTGCAAAAATATCGTGCAGAAGACATGGTGCAAACACTCGCACAGCAACGTGGGCATGACGCTACGCGCATAAATGTAAAACCCAGTTTTGCTAATCGTCATGTTTGGAAAACCCTGTATGAATATGATGGTCGTTATTATGTCGATGCGGTGAAGTTACTATGGCATGCAAAACCCATCACGGGAATGTCCGTGCAAAAATTAAAACTAAAACGTGACCTACCGTGGTTAGATTTAACCAGCCAACAGGCAAAAGACATAGAGCGCTTTCGTTGGTTTTCAAATGACTATCTTGCTATGAGTGACGAACAAGAAAATTTTATTATTGATGTGCGCTATTCTTTTTTACCCAATCGAATTGAATCTATGTGGGGAATTATTTTGAATGAACAAAAGAGTAATGGTGAACACATTAGCTATAAAATGAAAAGCCGACCAAGTAAAGAAACGCTGAGTAAGTTTTTTGATATGATATTTTGATGTCTTGTTATGCGTAATCTTACCAGCATTTGAGCGCAGAAATTTCTTTATTTAATTTTTTCCAGATAGCGTGCGTCATTGGATGTGGCGATACTGCATAATGTATTGCGCGTTTTTGATTAGAGCATAGCCAGGTTGTAATTTTCGCATTCAACATAAGCGATTTCCCTGTACTGAAAGAATCAAAAATAAATAATGTATAGTTTTGGCTGCGCTGTTTTCCACTGTTATCTGTTATCCATTCAGAATTTTTTTTAACAATAATTTTTTCTTTAGGATAGTTTGGTTTGCTATTGTCTCCTAATGTACGGACAAGTCCCAAAAAATAACGATGTGTCTCATCAATAAGTTCTTCAGTTTTTGGTGTTTTTATTTGGTCAATGAGTAGAACAAACGCATAAGTCCAGAAGCCAACCGATTTTTTATCGTAAAACCCATCATGAAAACGTATTACTTCTTTACCTGTATAAAGCATATCTTTTGCAAACCAGGTAGGTACATCAAATAGTGCGCCCTCCCACTGATTAGGTGACGTCCAACTGAAGTTTTCATATTTGTCTTTTGCTGAAGCTATATCTGAATGATTCATGCATATCATGCCAATAACCAACAAAGTGACTATTCTTTTTCCAGAAATAAACATAATTGTTACCTATAAAGTGAGTAAAAAATTGTAACATTGTTACCCTTGAGGGATAATATGCATAAATGGAAAATATAATCCCATATATGGTAAGGTTGAATTATGGATTTAAATGCAGTGTTGTTATTATCGAGTGTAATTGAGCAAAAAAGCTTTTCTAAAGCATCAAATATAACGGGGGTTCCTACCTCAACAATTAGCCGTAAAATTTCCCAGCTTGAAAAAGACTTAAATATTCAATTGCTTGAGCGAACTACGCGTAAATTACGTTTAACAGAAAAGGGCCGTGTTTTTTATGAACAAACACAGCCAGCCATTAATATATTACTTGCTGCACAGCAAAATGCTGCCGACAAAGAAACAGAAATTTCAGGAACATTAAGGTTATCTATTCCTCCCGGTTTGGAAAAAAGCCTGATTCTTCCTTTACTGTTTAATTTCAAGAAAGAATATCCTCAAATTTGTTTAAAAGTTATAGCAACAGGAAACAACTTAAAGTTTGTTGAAGACGGAATAGATGTTGCTTTAAGGCTTGGAAAGTTAGCGGACAGTAATAATATTGCCCACACTCTTATAGAGTATGAACATATTCTTGTAGCAAGCCCTGATTATATTAAACAGTACGGAATGCCTTTAGAGCCTACAGATTTACCTAATCACCGTTTAATATGTGCAACAAACTGGCTTAATGATACTCGGTGGCGCTTTTTGAAAAAGGATAAAATGGTAAGTATAGACATTAAAGAATCAATTTCTCTAAATCATTATGTTGCTATGCAGCTAGCTACAGAAAAGGGCATGGGGATTTGTGAATTACCTTCTGTAAACTGTATTGATGCGCTTCAAAATAAGAAATTGGTTAGCGTTTTGTCAACTTGGAATTTAAGTGTTTATGGGGAAAATAAATTAGGGTTATCCATTGTATATACTTCAAATAGATACAATTCAGCCGTCATTAAAAACTTTAAAAATTTTTGTATAAATTATTTTAAACAAACAAATTTAACGCTTTGAGCTAATTTTGTACCACTGAT
>UOFF01000263.1_pt1 | contig 23881 bp, 18 predicted proteins | sample 1990091 | NCBI WGS metagenome assembly UOFF01 (sample SAMEA4728526, study PRJEB27164) | hydrothermal vent metagenome | biome: marine basaltic hydrothermal vent biome; feature: marine hydrothermal vent; material: mineral | place: Pacific Ocean | collected 2011-06-14/2011-07-23 | depth 1741 m | reverse complement strand
TGACAAATCAATCAATAATCGGTTAAATATTTTTTTTGCAAATGTTCCCGCCCGTTCATTGGTTATACCACTCATGCCTAATGTCGAGAGTTCTTCACGGGCATTTACGGGCAAGTAGAAAGTTTGGTTGGGCTTATAGTTTTCAATCCAATCATCGTTATAGGTAACGGGTTGTCGAGTAAATATAGGCCGACGAACATTTGCTATGGCTTGCCGTGAAGCTGTGCTTAAAACCTGACTGAAATCGTTATTGACAGGTTTTGTGCTTTGTTGATCTTGTGTATTTTGATTATCAGCGATCAACCCGTAACGGGTTCCTTTTTTCTGACCTGTTTTGCTTATTAGTCCTCTTTCTGTTAACTCGCTCAACCAGCGCCTTAAACTTCGTTCTTTATACTGGCAATCAAGGGCCGTATGTATTTCATTGAAATTAACGGGCTTAGCAAACGTTGCCATGATTTGAATGATTTGATTTTGGACTAATATTTTCATTGTATTACGGCCAATTTATGTTACTTATTGGCCATTGTAGCGTTTATTTGGCCGTGATGTGCTGTGAATGGCCGTAAAATGGTCATATATTTATTTTTAAGGCCAAATATAACGCTATGACAATATAGACATCCGTTACAACACTTCTATTCTTTGCAGAAAAACTAAAATCCAATGATTTATTTTCACAACCAAAAAATATGAGATTATGGCTATTTTTACAGAAAAATGTTAAATGGAATGAGATATTACATGGAAATATCAAAAGACAGACGAGCGAGTTTATTAAAGGCTGTTTTACTATTTTTTAGAACGAAATTTTAAAATGGCCTGAATTCAAGTAATAAGTGCATGATCGGTTAATGTTTTTTCTTTGATTCCAGTTTATGTTGAATGTTTATACGGAGTGAATATGCCGCCGATAAATCACCAACTAACTTTTCATATGGAGGTGGTTTTTGAGCGGTCGTTGACAAATGAGAAGCATTTGTCAACGACCGCTTTTTTCATTATTGATATAAAGCTAAACCTTATTCAACAAGAATACTGCTACCCGATGAAGCCGGTAACCGTGGCATTGATATTGTGGGGTATTCTCCGGTTAAGGTGCCAAGAAAAGCGACTAGGTCTGCAACTTCCTTTTCAGTTAGGTCTTTGTTGAGTTGTGATTTACCCATGATGCGTACTGCTTCGCTTAAGTCATTAACTGAACCGTTATGAAAATAGGGTGCGGTGTCAGTTATGTTGCGCAGTGTGGGAACACGAAAGAAGCTGCGGTCTTCATCTTTACCCGTGGCTTCTGCGCGGCCTTTATCTTCCGCGAGTTTATATTTGGCGATGTAGCTATTTTCATGGGTTGGAAATTTAGCATAATTACCCACACCCGATTTTTGTTTGGGGCCGCTAAATGCGGCACCAGAGTGGCAGCTAAAACAGCCAATACTGTCAAACATTTTCATGCCACGAACTTCTTGTTCATTGAGTGCATTACGGTTGCCTTTTAGCAGTTTATCGAAACGGCTATTGGGTGTGACGAGCGTGCGTTCAAATGCGGCTACGGCTTTGGCTGCATTTTCAATGGTCATACCATCTGTGCCGAAAGCTTTTTCAAACAAGGGCTTATAGCCCGGTATTTTTTTAACTCGTTCCATGGCAGTCTTGAGGTCTTTCATGCCCATTTCAACCGGGTTAGTTACTGGGCCTTTTGCTTGTTCTTCAAGAGAGGCTGCGCGACCATCCCAGAACTGTACAGATTGAAGTGCTGCGTTCCATACGGTAGGGGCATTACGTCCACCTGTTTTACCATGCACTCCCATAGATACCCTGCGGCTGTCATCGCCCCCTTCCATTAAGTTATGACAGGTATTGCATGATATGGTACCTGTTGATGAAAAACGCGGGTCCATAAATAGCATTTTGCCCAAATCAACTTTTACATTTGTCGTTATGTTATCTGAGGGTGCATGAATTCTGCTGGGTATCACTTTCCAGGGTGTGGCGTGGGTATATGGTGACATCATTGATAAAATCATGATTGTGAGTAGGCGTTTCATTGTGAGTCTCTTGTCTTAGATGTATGTTTAAAGGTAAATTTAATCAGTTATTTTACATATTGAAACGCTAGATGTACGGAGTAAGAAGATAAAAAGATAAGATATTATTTATCCAAATGATTGGTGCGTGCAAGCTGATCAAGTTCAATGCGTGTTTGATCGGCAACAGATAAAAAAAGTTCCATGACTTTTTGTTCAATAATATCGATGTCTAATAAAAGCCAGCCACTAAAATCACGACTATATTCGACTAAATATTCAATAGAGTCATTAATATCATGCTTGATATAATTGCTAATTTCTTCTGCATCTACAATGCTTATTTCGCCCAGATGAACCGCCTCATTTACGGCTTGTTGCATGGCTTTTTGTAAAGAGGGAATGGCTTGGGCTTCAGCGTTTTCAAGGCTGTATTTAACCCGTGACACCATCTGGTTATAGGCGTCTACTACAGTGGTGTCGCCTTGTTTGTGTGGTGTGAACATAGACCTGGCCTCGTGTTGTAAATATCAGAGTTTCCTAACTCTCTGGTCTGCTGTATCCTTCTCTACTTTAAATATAGCTCATATCCGCACTAAGGATGTGATGCGTAACCCAATTTGAAGAATAGAGCCATGCAAGAAAACTATGATGCACAACAAATAGAGCAGGATGCACAAGAATTTTGGCAGGAAAATCAGGTATTTAAAGTTGTTGAAGACGCCAATGCCGAGAAGTTTTACTGTTTGTCTATGTTTCCCTATCCCAGTGGTCGATTGCATATGGGGCATGTGCGAAACTATTCAATCGGCGATGTTATTTCCCGATATCAACGAATGCAGGGTAAAAATGTATTGCAACCGATGGGTTGGGATGCGTTTGGCCTGCCAGCGGAAAATGCGGCGCATAAAAATAATTCCCACCCAGCGAAATGGACGTATTCTAACATCGACTATATGCGCGGCCAGTTAAAGCGTTTAGGTTTTGCCTATGATTGGGACCGTGAAATTGCCACTTGCACGCCTGAATATTATCGTTGGGAGCAATGGCTGTTTACCCAGCTCTATGCAAAAGGCCTGGTATATAAAAAGAATGCCATGGTTAATTGGGATCCGGTTGACCAAACCGTGCTGGCAAATGAGCAGGTGGTTGATGGTTGTGGTTGGCGCTCGGGTGCTAAAGTTGAGCGCAAAGAAATATCTCAATGGTTTATGAAAATTACCGATTATGCAGAAGAGTTATTAACAGAGGTTGATAAGCTCAGTGGTTGGCCTGAGCAAGTGCGCACCATGCAGCGTAATTGGATTGGCCGCTCAGAAGGGGTCGAGTTAACCTTTGAGGTGGCTAACTCAGACCCGCTTACCGTGTATACCACGCGCCCAGATACATTAATGGGTGTGACTTATGTGGCGGTAGCAGCTGAGCACCCATTAGCAAAACAGGCCGCACTTAATAATGTGGATTTACAAGCTTTTATAGATGAGTGCAAAACGGTAAAAGTGGCCGAGGCAGAATTGGCTACGATGGAAAAGAAGGGGTTGGATACTGGCTTGCAAGCCTTGCATCCCATTAGCGGTGAGGCAGTGCCTATTTTTGTGGCTAACTTTGTGTTAGCCGACTATGGCTCGGGTGCCGTTATGTCGGTACCTGCGCATGATCAACGTGATTATGAATTTGCTAAAAAGTATGGTTTGCCGATTAAGCAAGTTATTAATCCCGTTAATGGTGAGGCCTGCGATATCGAAGCAGCCGCGTTCACAGAAAAAGGCGTGTTACAAAACTCAGCTCAGTTTGATGGTAAAACCTCAGCTGAAGCGTTTGATGCCATTGCTGATTATTTAAGTGAGCAAGGCAAAGGTGAAAAACAGGTTAACTATCGTCTCAGAGATTGGGGGGTGTCCCGACAACGTTACTGGGGTACACCCATTCCCATTATTAACTGTGAAAAATGTGGTTCGGTGGCCGTGCCTGAAGACCAATTACCGGTTATTTTGCCAGAAGATGCGGCGTTTGGTGAAGATGTGGGGTCTCCCATTAAAAAAATGCCTGCGTTTTATGAGACGTCTTGCCCCAGTTGTGGCGGGAATGCCATTCGTGAAACCGATACTTTTGATACCTTTTTTGAATCGTCATGGTACTACGCACGTTTCACCTGCCCCGATGCGAAAAGCATGTTAGATGAGCGCGCTAATTACTGGCTACCAGTTGATCAATATGTTGGCGGGATAGAGCATGCGGTGTTGCACTTACTGTATGCCCGGTTTTTCCATAAATTAATGCGTGATGCAGGCCTGATAAACGCCAGTGATGAGCCGTTTTCCCATTTACTCACGCAAGGCATGGTGTTAAAAGATGGTACTAAAATGTCTAAATCTAAAGGCAATACGGTTGATCCACAAGGCTTAATTGAGTTACATGGCGCCGATACCGTGCGTTTGTTTACCATGTTTGCTGCGCCCCCAGAGCAATCATTAGAGTGGTCAGATGAAGGAGTGGAAGGGTCCGCACGTTTTCTAAAACGTTTATATCGTATTATTTTTAACCATGTAAATGCATCTAATGCTAAGCGCAAAGACGTAGATAAAGAACATTTAAACGATGCACAAAAAGCTTTGCGTTTTAAATTGCATCAAACCATTGAAAAAGTGAGTGATGATATTGGTCGTCGTTATACGTTTAATACGGCCATTGCTGCGATAATGGAATTAACCAATGAGGTTTCCAAGTTTAAAGATACGTCTGAAAATGGTGTTGCTGTTATGCGCGAAGCACTTGATGCAATGATTCTTATGTTGTCTCCTATCGTGCCGCATTTTAGTCATGCCATGTGGAAAAATTTGGGGCATGAAAAAGTTGTCATTGATGAAGCTTGGCCCGTTGTAGATAAAAGCGCACTGGTACAAGACAGTATAGAATTAATGGTGCAGGTAAATGGTAAATTGCGGGGCAAGATAAAAGTCGCAGCTGATGCAGATAAGGCGAACATTGAAGCGATGGCACAAGAAGATGAGCAAGTTAAAGTGCATATAGCGGATAAAGTGGTACGCAAGATTATTGTGGTACCCGGTCGATTAATCAATATTGTGGCCAATTAAATGATGCATAATAAAATATTACTTTCCATGCAGGTTAATAGCTTACTTTTTAAAAGTCTTTTAGGCTATTTATTTTTAACCCAAGTTATTGGTTGTGGTTTTCAATTGCGCGGTGCCTATCGTTTACCCGATGCAATGAAAGTGACTTTTGTCAGTTCATCGCAACCAGGCAGTGGTTTAACACGTGCTTTGAAACGGGGTTTAAGTGCCAGTAATATAACCTTGAGTGCAGTGGAGATAAAAAATAGTGCAACGTTAAGCTTATCTAATATGAGCAAAACAAAGCGTGTTGTCTCAGTTGATGAAGTAGGGCGTGCAAGGGAATATACGCTCACCTATGCGGTAAGATTTAATGTGGTTAAATTGGCCGCTGATTTTAAAGTTGAGTCGCAAAATATCAGTATTCAACGGGATTTTGTCTTTGATTCAAAAGATGTCTTGGGTAACAGCCGTGAAGAATCTCAGTTATATGGCGACATGGAACAAGACCTAGTGCGTTTAATTTTATTACGCTTACAAAGTTATGTTAAAAAATAGGTAACATCATTAACAAGGTGTAAATTAAGCATTATGAAAGTGCGTCCAGACCAACTTGAGCGACATTTAAAAAATGAACTTGCAGAACTTTATTTTATCTTTGGTGATGAACCACTGCAGGTAATGGAATCTGCTGACCGAATTCGTGCACAAGCCCGTTTATGTGATTATAACGAACGTGAAGTGATGGATGTGGATGTGCAATTTGATTGGAATCAATTGCTCGATGCAGCGAATTGTATGTCGCTATTTGCAGAAAAGCGCATTTTAGAATTAAGGTTACCGACGGGTAAGCCTGGTAAGGTTGGCTCTAAAATTTTACAAGAATATGCACAGCGTCCTGCAGAAGACACGATACTCATCATTAGCAGTGGTAAGCTGGAAAGTAGCTCAAGAAATACCAAGTGGTTTAAAGTGCTAGACCAGCGAGGCGTTATTGTTCAATGTTGGCCGGTGAATGCAGATCAACTCCCAAATTGGATTAATATACGATTACAATCAAAAGGTATTATTGCCGACCGAGATGCTATACGCTTATTGTCCGATCGATTGGAAGGTAATTTATTAGCGGCCGCTCAAGAAATTGATAAATTGTTTTTATTGCACGGGGCGGGTAAGTTAAATGCACAGCAAGCCACATTAGCCGTATCTGATAGTTCACGTTTCACTATTTATGATTTAGTCGATAGTGCGTTGGCAGGTGACGTATCACGCTCAGCCCGTATTATAGGGGGTTTAAAAAAAGAAGGTGTAGAGCCGGTATTAATGCTTTGGGCATTAAGTCGTGAAATACGTAGCATACTAAAAATTGCAACGGCCAATATGTCAGTTGATGCGGCAATGTCAAAACAGCGTGTCTGGGATAATAGAAAAGTATTAATACGCAAAGCACTGGCGCGTCATAGTGCTCAGCGATGGATGTTTTTTTTAAAACGTTGTGCAAAAATAGACAGAGTCATAAAGGGTGTCGAACCGGGGCGTGCCTGGGATGAGTTATTAATGTTAACCACCCAACTTGCACAATAATATTAACACAGAGTAGGGTAAAAAATAATATGAAAAAATATCACGTATATGGCATTGGGAATGCGCTAGTCGATATGGAATTTAAAGTTGAAGATGCGTTCTTTACCTCTAATGGCATTGATAAAGGCCTGATGACGCTGGTAGATGAAAAACGTCAATATGAATTAATGGGCCATTTAAATGCCTTTGAAGCGGAAAAATCTTCGGGTGGTTCTGCTGCAAATACTATTATTGCAGTGAGCTATTTTGGTGGAAAATCATTTTATTCATGTAAAGTGTCCAATGATGAATTGGGTGATTTTTATATGAATGACTTGCACCTTGCCGGTGTCGATAGCAATTTGGGTGATGAACGTAAGTCAGGCGTTACCGGTAAATGCTTAGTGATGGTAACACCCGATGCTGAGCGTACAATGAATACCTTTCTCGGCATAACAGAAACATTTTCAGTTGATGAATTAAACCTTGCTGCGTTGAGTGATTCAGAATATTTATATATTGAAGGTTATCTGGTAACTTCAGATACCGGGCGTAATGCAGCGATAGAAGCGCGTAAAGCGGCAGAAACGAATGGCATTAAAACGGCCTTAACTTTTTCTGACCCTGCCATGGTGCAGTTTTTCAAAGCGGGTTTGATGCAAATGATAGGCGATAAAGTCGACTTACTTTTTTGTAATGAGGCAGAAGCCATGAGTTGGTCAGATACAGATAATATAGCGTCTGCAGTTGAATCGCTTAAACAGGTTGCGAGTACGTTTGCCATTACACTCGGTGCTAAAGGCGCACTATTATTTGACGGTAAAAACCAAATAGATATCGCGCCACATGAAACTAAAGCCATTGATTCTAATGGTGCAGGCGATATGTTTGCCGGTGCATTTTTATATGGTATTACGCATGGCGCATCATTTTTAGAAGCTGGAAATATTGCAAGCCTTGCTGCCGCTCGAGTGGTAAGCCAATTTGGCCCACGGTTGAATGAGGCTGCACATAAAGAAATTTTATCATCTCTCGCATAATGTTAAAAAAGGGTGTCAGGGATGGCTTTTTCTAGGTTTTTCTCGTTCCAATGCTTTGCGAAAAACTGGTTAAGGGTGTCCTCACAATCAATATTTATAACAAAACAAGGGTTTGCCATGATTAAAACGATTACGCTTTGGGGTGCATTATCACTTTCTTTATTTGCACAAAATGTCTTTTCTTCAGATAAAGATGGGCACTATTGGATATATGGTGTCGGCCGGCAAACTTGTGAAACTTATCTGGAGGCACGTGACACAGGTGACTATTCTGAAATATCATATAAAAACTGGATTTCAGGCTATGTAACAGCAAGTAATCGTTCATTAGAAAATACTTATACTTTGTTGGGTGAAACAGATTTTCAAGGCGCATTAGACTGGATTGATAGTTATTGTGAGAAAAATGTGAAAAATTCAATTTATATGGCAGTAGAAAATATGCGAGCGGTGTATTACCGAAACCGTAAAAAAGCAAGATAATTCAATTGTTTAAGATTTTTATATGCAGTATGCATAAAGTTTAAATAAAAAATTGATTATGAAGTTAGTTGGCAAATGCTAATTAACGACTATTATTTTAGAGGAGAAAGTTAAAAGGTTATTCAAATCATTTTGATGATTGAGTAAGCATTATGAATAGGCAATTGGAAAAGGTGCTGATGGGTGAATACGGAACATCGAAAAAATCCACGACGAAACGTACAGCTTGATGTCGAATTAAGTTTCCCGATGGGTGGCAAGCAAATTGTCAGTACTCGAGACTTTAGCGAGCACGGTGTCTTTTTGACAATAGATAAAAATCGCTGCCCAGAAATTGGTGAAGTTGTCGCAGTTACCATAATAAAAGATGAACATAATACCGGTGTTAGTTTTCCCAGTAATGATGCGGTGGTTGTTCACCATAGTAAGAATGGAATTGGACTGGCATTTATAGAGCTTGATTTCTGATGTTGATATTAAATCACGTTTATACAAACACTATATGCTTAAAAGTAACTGAGGATAGGTTCTGGTGAGTAATACTGAAAATAAAATGAGTTCTACAGAAGAACAATTTGCAACTAATCAACTCCAAGATAATCACCAAAAACCGTATGCCGAGCTCATCGATGAAATTATTGTGCAATTGGAAGCATTCTTTGCTTCGCATTTAGACGATTTATTTCAACAGGCTGACAATCATTTGTTTACCGCAGCAGATGAAGCCACTAATACAGATGAACAGAATAGTTTGTTTGAATGCATGACAGCCGTTCGAAGCCATAAAAAAACCATACAACAATCCTTTGTCAATGAACTCAGCTTTTATTTACAACCCATGAGTTCACTTAATACATTGCCCGAGAGAAAAACCGCTGAAAAACCTAAAACATTAGGTTTAGTGGAAGAAAATGTCATGGATGAAATGGTGTTGCTAAACAGCATCAGTAGCAAAGCCGAAATGGATCACGCAGAAGCCATTAATCATCTGATTTTACGCATAAAAGAATTAGGGCAATCTAATAATGATATTTTTCATGGTGAAGCATTAGAGCCAAAACGGTTTTGTGATGCAATGCATGATGCTATTGTCGATACAGATTTAATTGACGAGCACAAGATGCTGATTTATCGGTTTTTTAATGAAACATTAATGGTGGATCTGGGGCAGTTTTATGACACGTTAAATGGGTTGTTTATGGAACAAGGCATAATGCCTGAAGTTGTTTATAGTGGTTATAATGCACAGCGAGCAAGTTCATCCTATCAAGAAGCCGTTGAACAAGATATCACTGAACAAGCCAATACACGACGTGCTTTTGGCAGTGGAATGCAAGGCTATACACAAGAACAAGAGCCTATTAATATTACTGGGCCGTCAGGTCAAACCGTATCGGCTGGTGTGCCTGTTGCTCAAGTTAGGCAAAGACTGGATAATTATGTGGGTCGACGTCAAGGTGATGTGAGTTCGGGCGGATCCACTGGCTTTTATTCACAACAACAGGTAATGATAGCGTTAACCGATTTGCAAGTGCAAATTAGTGACTTATCACAAACCCCATTAACTTTTGATGCTAAGCAAATTAAGAAAGCCATACTGTCCAGTATTGGTGAGAAAGAAGGCGGTGCAATTACCAAGGCTGTGCATCACTTTTCTGAGAAAACGATTGATTTTATTAAGTTAATTTTTGATGCCATTATTGAAGAAGAAAGCATCACAGCAGAGATAAAAACACTGCTGTTAAGTTTGCAAATTCCGGTAATTAAAGCGGCTATGCAAGATGAGGATTTCTTTGTTGATGACATGCATCCTGCACGCTTATTATTAGATAAAATTGCTGAAGCCGGTGTTGGTGTATCTGAACATGACGATCCGATCTATATTGATATTGAGAGAATTGTTCGTAAATTATTAAATGACTACGATGAAGATGTTGTGGCGTTTACAGTCGCTTTAGATGAGTTAAGCGAATTCACTGAAGAGATATATCGTAAAGCTCAAGAAGCAGAAGCTAAGTCGCAAAAAAATGCCAAACGTGCACATGCAAAAAGTGTGGTGCTTAAAGAAATTAGAAAAATCACTATTGGTCAAGAATTACCTGAAGGCATACGTACACTCGTATTAAAAGCTTGGCCTAGTATGTTGTTTAATCATTTTTTAAGGCAGGGTAAAGCCAATGATGAATGGGTCGAGCTATTAATGATTTTGCAAAAAATTATTGAAAGTGTTCAACCCAGTTTTTTAACAGAAGATTTAGGGCTAAGTTATAACGATATTATTGAAACGACACGCAACCGTCTGGCGTGTTTCAAAAAAAAGCAAGATGTCATTGATCAGGTTATAGATGATTTAGAATCGACTTATGAAACCATAAAAGTTGAAAATGAGCAGCGAGAAAAGAACAAAAATACAGAGCAGAATCAGGTCATACCGAATCAAACCCAGATGGATGAGCCAGTTCAAGCTGATGTAGAAGAAATGGAAGATGAAAGCATAGAGCTGGAACAAATTGATACACAAGAAGAAAAGGAGTCTGAAGAAGAGTTAGCGCTTCAAGCCAAGGATAAAATAGCTAAATTGCCTGATGGCACTTCACCCGGCTCCTGGTTTATTGTGTATAACGGCGAAGATAAGCCTGTTAGGCGTCTCAAATTGGCGGCTATACTGGTACATGATGCATCAATGGTATTTGTGGATTATATGGGCAATGTGGTGATTGAAAAACATGCGGATATTTTTGCCGATGAAATGGAAGAGGGTTTGTCTAGCCTAATTATGCAGCACTCGGTGTTTGATCATGCTTTGAGTTCAGCTCTAGATACAATTAAGCCTGAGGATACTTAACCACATCAGTCTAAGGTGAGGTTTTGCATAATATACCCAAAACGTTATGAATTTAGGTGTAATTTCCGCTTTATTTTCTCCCTAGCTTTGTTGAAACTCCTCTCAATAGCTCACTATTAATCGTCGTTCCGCCTCACTAGGAAAAAAATAAAACAAAAATTGCACACCTAAATTCATAACGTTTCGAGTATATCTGGCCTGAGTTTGAATTATTATCGCTTTCCTTGTTTATTCTCCAGCGCAATTGGCCTGTCTATGGCAAAATGGCCGTCATCTTAAATTATTATTAAATAACCTCATGAAACAATATATTCAAGAATTGGGACAAAAAGCGCGAACGGCAGCGACAATCATATCCCGTGCTGAGTCTTCGATTAAAAATAATGCACTTTTTTTTATTGCGCAAGAAATAGATTGTGTTTCTGATATCCTAAAACAGGAAAATCAGAAAGATTTACAGGCGGGTAAAGCCAAAGGTTTAGATGAGGCCATGCTTGACCGGTTAGCGTTAACGGACGAACGTATTGCAGCAATGTCGGAAGGTTTGAGGCAAATTGCGGCCTTGCCCGATCCAGTGGGTGAAATTACGGATATGGCATATCGGCCGAGCGGGCTCCAAATTGGTAAAATGCGCGTTCCATTGGGTGTCATTGGTATTATTTATGAGTCTCGCCCCAATGTTACCGCCGATGCGGCAGGGTTATGCTTAAAATCAGGCAATGCCACCATATTACGAGGTGGTTCTGAGGCGCTGCATTCCAATCAAGCGATTGCCCGCTGCATTAGGCAGGGCTTAACCGATGCCGGTTTGCCCGCCGATGCAGTACAAGTTGTTGAAACAACAGACAGAGAGGCGGTTGGCGCATTAATTACCTCGAGTGAGTCGGTAGATGTGATTATTCCCCGGGGGGGTAAAAGTCTCATTGAACGCATCAGTAATGAGGCCACTGTGCCAGTGATTAAGCATTTAGATGGCATCTGCCATGTTTATATTGATGCGCATGCTGATTTAGCGAAAGCTAGCGAGATTGCGTTTAATTCCAAGACGCACCGTTATGGTGTGTGTAATGCAATGGAAACGTTGTTGGTGCATGAGTCGGTTGCCGCCGCGAGTTTACCTGCCCTGGCCAAGCGATTTACAAATGAGCGTGTGGAGCTTAGGGGGTGTGATAAAACCTGTAAAATCATTACATGTAACACAGCGACAGATGAAGACTGGGATACGGAATATCTGGCGGCTATATTATCGATTAAAGTCGTAGCGGATATTGATCAAGCAATGGCCCATATTAATCAGCATGGTTCGCATCATACGGATACCATTGTGACTGAAAATTACACATTAGCACGGCGTTTTTTGAGAGAAGTTGACTCCAGTTCAGTAATGGTGAATGCGTCAACACGTTTTGCAGATGGCTTTGAGTATGGCTTGGGTGCCGAAATTGGTATTAGTACCGATAAGCTGCATGCCCGTGGGCCGGTTGGTTTAGAGGGTTTAACCTCAGTGAAATATATTGTTCTGGGCAACGGCCAGATACGAAAATAATGGCTGGATTGAAATGGGTGTTGAATAGTTACTCATGAGTAAGCTCATAGGCATCTTTGGGGGCACTTTCGACCCCATTCATTTCGGTCATTTGCGCCCGGCGATGGATATACTTCAACAGGTGGGTTTATCTCAGATTCGCTTCATTCCTAACCGAGTGCCTCCACATCGTGGTAAGCCTGCGTTAGATGATCAACAACGGGTTGAATTAATTCAGCTCGCGATAATAGATACCCCGAGTTTTATATTGGATACGCGTGAACTGCAACGCACAGGCCCGTCTTATATGGTGGATACATTGAAAAGTTTGAAGGCTAGCTTCCCTGGCAAACCACTGTGCTTAATACTGGGCATGGATGCATTTAATGGCTTGCCACAATGGCACCGTTGGCAGGCTATACTTGAGTTATGTCATATCATTGTAACTTCACGTCCAGGTACAAAATTAGCCGATTTTGCCTCACAAAAACCACTTTCTCAATATTTAAGTGACGATCCACAAAGCCTATACCAGAGATCTACGGGGCAAATTCTGATACAATCTGTGACTCAACTGGATATTTCAGCCAGTCAAATACGCCGTTACCTGTCTTTGGGGCAGAGCACGCAATACCTGTTACCCGAAACTGTTAGAGAAAAACTTGAACAAGCCTATGTCAAATAAAGTAAAACTATCAATAGAAGAATTAAAGCGCCTTATTTTAACCGCCTTGGAAGACATGAAAGCGGTAGATATCGTCGAACTGGATGTCAATGGAAAAACCAGTGTGACTGATTGGTTAATTATTGCCAGCGGAACCTCTAGCCGACATGTTAAGTCGATTGCGTCTGCCGTAGCGGTGGATGCCAAAAAGCATGGCAGTAAGCCATTGGGCATTGAAGGTGAGAGCATGGGCGAGTGGGTTTTGGTCGATCTAGGTGATATTGTTGTGCATATCATGCAGCCCCATGTACGCGATTTTTATGACCTAGAAAAGCTGTGGAGCTTTGACGAAGCAGGTGGTATTGTGGCCGAATCTAATTAGCTCAACGCTTGCCTGCCAATAAAACATTCGGGTTAAGTTTTTATGCGTATTCTTTTATTGGCGGTAGGTCAAAAAATGCCCAGTTGGGTTGAGCAAGGCTATAAAGAGTACGCACAGCGAATGCCAGCAGAAGCAAAACTCGAACTTAAAGAAATTTCCCCAGGAAAGCGGGGTAAAAATGCGGATATTAAACGCATTGTTGACGAAGAAGGCAAGCGCCTTAAAGCCGCTATTCCTAAATCTGCATATATTGTTGTGCTCGATGTGCAAGGCCGCTCTCACAGCACTAAACAACTCTCACAACGCCTAGATAACTGGATGCACAGTGGTCAGGATATTTGTCTATTGGTTGGCGGCCCTGAGGGGTTGTCTGACGAATGCAGGGCTTTGGCGCATGAAAAATGGTCGCTTTCAGACTTAACTTTTCCACACCCTTTGGTGCGCGTTATCTTAGCTGAGCAGTTATATCGAGCATGGTCAGTGCTCCGTAATCACCCATATCATCGAGCTTAATAACATATTTGAATATTCCATATTTAAACGCTAATAATTTACTTAACCTTATGATTACACGAGTAAAAACTGGTATATTAATAATATAGTTACGTGTTGCTAGCAAACGCCAGTTACGCCAGTGTTAAGGGGCTGCCATTATTTGAAACAGGTGAATTATTAAAGTTAATGAATATCAAATTGTTATGATTTATCGATCTATAATTTAAGCTAATTGGTCTTTAGAACACTTCTAACTAAAACAGGAAGCGGGTCGAATAATAATACCCGATTGAGTGAGACGAGAAGAGACATGAGTAAAGAAATTTTAATCAATGTAACGCCTCAAGAAACACGTGTTGCTATGCTTGAAAACGGTGTAATACAAGAGGTTTATATTGAACGTAGTCGCAATAAGGGTCTGGTTGGAAACATTTATAAAGGACGTGTTTGCCGGGTGTTACCTGGCATGGAGGCTGCTTTTGTTGAAGTGGGCATGGAACGCGCCGCTTTTTTACATGTATCCGATATTGCGCCACATGGAGAAAATGCTAAGAAGCCTTCTATTTCACACCTGTTAACAGAAGGCCAAGATGTTCTTGTGCAAGTAATAAAAGATCCTATGGGAACAAAAGGCGCCCGTTTAACGGCTCATATTACCATTCCTTCCCGTTACCTTGTCTTTATGCCCAATTCTGAAACGGTTGGAGTCTCCGCTCGAATTGAAGGTGAAGATGAGCGTGAGCGCTTGCGTAACATGCTATTAGAGCACAAAGAATTACTCGGTGATTCAGGCTATATTATTCGAACCGCAGCTGAAACGGCAACCCATGAATCCATGGTGCAAGATATTATTTATTTGAATAAATTGTGGTGTTCCATACGTGATAAAGCCGGTGAAATAAAAGCGGGCAATGTGATCCATGAAGATCTGTCTTTACCTCTGCGTGTATTGCGCGATATGGTGGATGAAGGTTTAGAAAAAATTCGTGTCGATTCCCGTGAAACCTGTCGCAAAATGGAGCATTTTGCTGAAAAACTCATCGTTGAAGCCCATAATAAAATTGAACATTATCCGGGTGAGCGCCCTGTATTTGATCTTTATGGTGTTGAAGATGAAATACAAAAAAGCTTGGGACGCAAAGTGCATTTAAAATCAGGGGGGTATTTAATTATTGATCAAACTGAAGCGATGACAACCATTGATGTGAATACAGGTGCTTTTGTTGGGCATAGAAATTTAGAAGAAACCATTTTTAAAACAAATTTAGAGGCAGCGCATGCGATAGCTCGGCAATTACGGTTAAGAAACTTGGGCGGAATTATCATTATTGATTTTATTGACATGGTTGAAGAAGAGCACCGTACACAAGTGTTGCGAGCGTTAGAAAAAGCTTTAGATAAAGATCATGCCCGTACTAAAGTGTGTGAAGTATCATCATTGGGTTTAGTGGAAATGACCCGTAAACGCACCCGTGAAAGTTTAGAGCATGTACTATGTGAAACTTGTTCAACCTGCGAAGGAAAAGGTTATATAAAAAGTGCAGAAACGACGTGTTATGAAGTGTTTCGAGAAATATTGAGAGAAGCACGCCAGTTTGACGCTAAACAATTATTGGTATTAGCCGCGCAAGAAGTTATCGATTTATTAGTTGATGAAGAATCTACCAGTCTTGCAGAATTAGAAGATTTTATTGGTGTTCCCATTAAATTGCAGGTTGAGTCGCTTTATACTCAAGAGCAATTTGATGTGGTTATCATGTGATAAATGTTCTTGTCGAGAATAACCCGTGTCCTCTTCCCCAATAATAAATAATAAGAAAAAAATCACCTTAAAGCGATTGAAAAATTGGTCGCTCAGTTTTTTGGGTTTATTGCTTATTATTCTGGCGATTAGCTTTACGCTGGTGAGGGTCGCTATAAAATCTATTCCTGATTATTCTATCGCAATTCAGAAATTTGTATCTAAAGAATTAGATGTAACTATCGATATTGGAAAAATGGATGCAGAGATATTTTGGTTGGTTCCCCGTTTAAATTTAATTGATGTTAATGTTTCTGATAAAACAGGTGAACATTATTTAATGTATTTAGAAGAAATTGATATTACATTAGATTGGTCAGAAACGATTAAAAAACTTTCGCCTATTATTGAAGAAGTGACACTGGTTGGTTTGAATATTAAAGTCGGTATTAATGAAAAATCACAACTGTTAATACAGCATTATGTCGTTAAAGAAAATATTAATACCACATTAAATGCGGCGATTGATGATGTATTAACTGATGCGGCTAATAATGATAAAAAATTGGATTTTTATATTAGTCAGGCGATTAAGGATAATTTTAAGTATTTAAATTTTAAGATCATTAATAGCCAGATCCTGTTTTATGATGATCGATATGATAAGCGTAATCAGTTATTAACTGATTTTGATTTGAGATTAAAAAATAGCGAAACTTCACATGTGTTCGAAGTCAATGCAGATTTACCTAAAAAATATGGTAAAAAAACACGAATAATTATTGAAGTGACTGGTGACTTATTTGATTATAAAAATTTAAAAGGGAAAACCTATTTTTCACTGGATGATATAAATATAAGCCCATGGATGGAAGACTATTGGCGTGATTTTGATGTTTCAGTCAAAGCTAAGATCAATGGAGAAGTCTGGCTGGAATGGCAGAAAACTCGCATAGTTAATGTAAGTGGACGTGCTAATGTCTTTGGCTTGAGCGTGAATTATAGTGATGATAATGAGCATGAATGGAAAGTTGATGAGCTAAGCGCAGGAATGCGATGGCAAGGAGACAAGCATGATTGGCAACTGGATGTGCGAGATTTAATTGTGAATCGAAAAGGCGATAAATGGAGCCGCCCCGCCGCATTAATGTTAAAAGTTAATGATGAGAATCAACAAGTCGAATTGCAAGCCGATTTTCTACGACTGGAAGGGCTGCTTTATTTAGGTGGCATGGTTAATCATGTAACAGAATTAAAGTTACCAGTCTTTGATTTTTTGGATGAATTTAAGCCTTCGGGTATGTTGAAAAATATTAATATTCATTTGCCGTTACTTGATCCACATAATGTAAAGATAAACACAGAGTTTGATCAAATCGGATTAACCTTATTAGGTGAAGAAAAAACTGAAATAACAAATTTGCAAGGCTCAGTTAGGTATTTGAATGATAAAACATGGTTGACGTTAAATTCAAAAGATGTAAATTTTACGTTTAGTACACTTTTTAGAAGCCCTATTTTTGTTAATCAAATTAAGGGCGAGCTTGAGTTGTCGCATTTAAATCATGAGTGGAATATTTTATCTGATGCATTAAGTATCAATACGCCAAATTTTGAATCGAATATGCGTGTGGCTTTAAATGTGCCTGATGAAGGTCGAATTTTTTTAGACTTAACTGCTCACGCGAAAAACATACATGCATTGTCGGTTAGTCGTTATATGCCTACGGTTATTATGGATGATGATGTTATTGAATGGCTGGATATGGCGTTTAGTGAAAGTAAAAAAATTAATGGGCAGTACCAGTTTTATGGTTTCTTAAATGATATGCCATTTAGGAAAAATGAAGGAATTTCTCTAGCCGATGTTAGTGTAACAGGTCTGAATGTTAATTATTTAAAAGACTGGCCGAATGTTAATAATATAACGGCAGATATTCGGTTTAAAAATGATTCTATGCTGGGTGTCTTGCATAAAGCTGAAGTGCTCGATTCCGATATATTAAACGCATCTGTTTTTATCGATAATTTTGATAGCCCTATGCTGTATATTGAAGGCCAGGTGGATGCGCAATTAAAAGATTTAAAACGTTATGCGAATGAAAGCGAGTTGCATGAATACATAACTGACTATATAGATAATTTAGACCTTAAAGGCAAGGGAATGCTAAGTCTTAAGATAAGTTTGCCTTTGTATGGAGATATTACAACACAAGTGGAAGGAAGAATTGATGTTAAAAATGGCGGTTTAAAATTCAAAAAAGAAAAATACGAGTTTAATAAAATTAATGGCACAATACATTTTTCTGATGTTTTTTTTGAATCGTCAAATTTAACTGCTGAGCTTTTGGGTAATCAGCCGGGTGACGTATTGAATGTTGATATAAGAACCCAAAAAAACCAACAAGACACTCCGTCATATTTTGTTAGTGCTAATGGAAATATTTTAGCTACTTCGTTGTTGTTGCCAGTTCCTGTTGTTCAAAGTTATTTTAAAGGGAGTTCTCATTGGCTTTTTGACTTTAAAATAATTAATAGTGAGAATCCGGATGCATCTATAATAACTGGAAAGCTTGCTTCAGATATGCAGGGTGTTGAAGTGAGTTTGTTGGGGCCATTACATAAGCTTGCAGAAGAATTAATGCCAATTGAAATTAAAATTGATGTTAAATCTAAAAACATGATTGGTTATCAACTAGATGCAGAAAATGGTGATAAGGTTATTTTAAATCATAAAAATAATGAGCTTTTGTTTGCGTTAAATACAAAGGGTATTCGAGGAGACATAAAGATGGATCTTTCGAGTGAATTTGACACGCCAATTAAACTTGATTTAGCTTATTTGAATTTGAATACCATTCTCAATTTAACAGATAAAAATGACTTAAAAAAACAGTCTGTTGATAAAAATAAAGTCAAAAAAAATATGCTTACCAAGGTGTCAGAGTTTGTATCACCTCTTGATTTTCCATCGATTGATTTTTTTGCCGAAACAATGATTTTAAAAAAAACAGTCTATACTGATAGTACGTTAAAGACGCATAAAAGTAAGCTGGGTACGGTTATTGATAGTTTTAAACTGGCAAATGCCAAACATACGATAACTGGCAAAGGCAATTGGTTTTCAAATAAAAAAAATCACAGCACAACTAAACTGAATGTCAATATTGATGTAAATGATTTGGGGTCAATGCTTAAAAATTTAGATATAAATGATGGGCTGCTGGATACCACGGGTAATATTAAGCTGCGTTGGCGTTGGGGGGATGCGCCTCATAAATTTGATTGGAAGTTAGTGCAAGGTGATGCTGTGTTAACATTAAGAAATGGGACACTAAAAGATTTAAATGCGGGTGCGGGGCGTTTGCTGGGATTGCTTAGTTTTAAGACGTTGCTATCGCTAGATTTTGGCGATCAACTAAAAGATGGGTTTAAATTTGATAAGGCTCAAGGTCGTTTTGTTTTTTATGATGAAAATATCACAACCCGTGATTTTTCCATCGAGAGTAAAATGGCTGATATGCGCATGGAAGGCTACTTTAGTATTGCGAATGATACCGTTGATCAAATAGTGACGGTTAAACCGAGTGTTGGAGAAACATTTAGTATTGGCGCAGCAGTGATAGCAGGGCCTGCTGCAGGTGGTATTGTTTATTTGCTTCAGAAGATTTTTGATACCGATCGTTTATCAGAATATCAATATTCAATGAAAGGGAATCTCGATGATCCTGTGGTCGACTTAATATCAGTGCCTGTACCTGAAGAAGATGAAGAAGATGAAGATTTTTAGTAGACTCCTAATTAAGTATAGTGGAGAGGTAGATTAATGATGAAAAAACTTGCAGCAATTCAGATGTCATCCGGGCCTAATATTCAGGCTAATTTAGATGATGCCAGTAAGTTATTGGCGCAAGCCGCTTCTCAAGGTGCAGAATTAATTGTGTTACCAGAAAATTTTTCGCAAATGCCTAAAGATGATGAAGAGCGTGTTGCCAATGCAGAAATAATGGGTGAAGGTAAGGTGCAAGAATTTTTAAGTGCACAAGCCATTAAAAATAATTGTTGGATAGTGGGTGGCACTTTGCCCATAAAGAGTGATGAAAAAGGTAAAGCCTATTCAAGTAGTTTACTTTATAATAATAAAGGCGTGCAGATTGCTCGTTACGATAAAATTCATTTGTTTGATGTGATCATTGAAGAGAGTAATGAAATTTATAATGAATCGCTAACAACAGCTGCAGGTGATGAGATCGTTGTGGTTGATACGCCATTAGGTCGGTTAGGTTTGAGTGTATGTTATGACTTAAGGTTTCCTGAATTATATCGCACCATGATTGATCAGGGCATGGAAATTTGTGCAATACCTTCGGCATTTACGGCAGTTACGGGGCAGTCTCATTGGGGAACATTAATTCGTGCGCGAGCAATTGAAAATCAATGTTATGTCGTTGCATCAGCACAAGGCGGCTACCATATTAGTAATCGACAAACCTATGGACACAGTATGGTTGTAAGTCCTTGGGGAAATGTGTTGGGTAGTGTAGGCACTGGGCCTGGTGTTGTTATTACCGAAATGGACCGCAGTGTATTGGAAACCACGCGGAGTAAATTTCAAGTGTTAAATCATAGAAAATTGAATTGTCGAATGATTTAATAGAGTGATCTGAAAGGAGTGGCCTGAATGTTTGTCTGTTTATTTCTCTGCACCTCCTGCTTTAATCAAAATTTTATCCATCGCCCTAGTGCTCAATATGCGTTTCAGAAAACCCATAATATAAGTAGGTTTTGTAACGTAGTATCTAGCGTGAGGTTGCTCGGCTTGTAAGGCGTGAATCACTTTATCGCATACCGCTTCCGGCCCTAGGGTAAACGGTGCTGCGGGTCCTTCTTTTTGTAAGCGCTCAATTAATGACGTGTATTGGGTTAGGTGCAAGCTGTTTTCTTTATTAATATATTTCTCAAAGGCTCTAAATGCATTTTTTCTAAAATCACTTTTTATTGGGCCGGGTTCTATTAAACTCACATGAATGTTGGTGCCATTGAGTTCCTGGCGTAAGGTGTCGCTGATGCCTTCTAATGCAAATTTACTGCAATTGTAAGCGCCTCGATAGGGCATAGCAGCAAAACCTAAAACCGAGCTGTTTTGTATGATTCGACCATAGCCTTGTTTATGCATGATGGGCAGCACTCGATTGGTTAATTCCATGGTGCCAAATAAATTGGTTTCAAATTGAGCGCGTAGGGCGTCGCGACTTAGGTCTTCTACAGCGCCTGCTAAGCCGTATGCGCCATTATTAAACAGCGCATATAGCTCGCCGTTAGTTTGTTCTAGCACGTTTAGCAGCGCGTTTTTAATAGATAAGGAGTCATCCAAGTCAAGTTGCAAACTGTTAAGCCCTAGCTGTTTTAAACGTTCTACATCCGCCAATTTTCGTGCACTGGCAAAAACGCAATAGCCAAGTTTATTAAGCTGTTGGGCGGTATATAAGCCAATGCCACTCGAGCAGCCGGTAATTAAAATAGTTTTTTTCATCGTTGTTTAATTAGGGTTAAAGTTTTTGCTATTAAATTATTTTGGGATAAGTTCGCATAATCAGTCGCTACGCCTTATAATATCTCGCCATTTGAGCGTGCTTTTTTACTAAGTATGTGCATCTTAACGTTAAGGTTAAGATGAAAACAGTCATTTTTTGGCCTATGTCCGAGCTGGGGCCTGATATTAACTTTTTTGGATATAAATTATGCGCAGTCATTACTGTGGTCAGGTAGACGAAAACCTGGTCGATCAGGAAATAGAAGTATGTGGATGGGTAAACCGTCGTCGTGATCATGGGGGCGTAATTTTTATCGACTTACGTGACCGTGAGGGCTTGGTGCAGGTGGTATTTGACCCAGATAAGCCAGAAATATTTGGTCTTGCCGAGCGCGTGCGTAATGAATTCGTGCTTAAGGTAAAAGGCCGCGTAAGGTTGCGTGACGATGCTGCTATTAACCCGAATTTAAAATCGGGCAAAATTGAAATGTTAGGGCTTGAGCTTGAAGTATTAAATGCGGCTGAGACACCACCTTTTCAATTAGATGATAAAGGCGTGCATGAAGATATCCGCTTAAAATATCGTTATATTGACCTGCGTCGTGATGAAATGCAGCAGCGCATGCGAATGCGCTCACAGGTGTCTGGGTTTATTCGTCGTTATATGGAAGATAATGGCTTTTTAGATATTGAAACCCCCATGCTAACTAAAGCAACACCTGAGGGTGCCCGTGACTACTTGGTGCCAAGTCGTACGCACCAGGGTGAATTCTTTGCGTTACCCCAATCACCACAAATTTTTAAACAACTATTGATGATGTCAGGTATGGATCGATATTATCAAATAGTACGCTGCTTCCGTGATGAAGACTTGCGTGCAGATCGCCAGCCCGAGTTTACCCAAATTGATATTGAAACCTCTTTCATGAATGAAGATCAGGTAATGGAAATTACTGAAAACATGATTCGTGATTTATTTGCCCATGTGCTTGAGGTGGCATTGCCTAACCCGTTCCCCCGCATGACATATGCAGAGGCCATGCAGCGCTTTGGTTCAGATAAGCCGGACTTACGTATCGATATGGAGCTCGTTGATATTGGCGATCTCATGGAAAATGTTGAATTTAAAGTGTTTGCAGGCCCAGCTAAAGACCTTAAAGGTCGCTTGATTGTGCTGCGGGTGCCACAAGGTGCAAAACTTAGCCGTAAAGAAATTGATGGTTACACCGAATTTGTTGGTCGCTATGGGGCAAAAGGTTTGGCGTGGATTAAAGTTAACGATGTTGATGCGGGTCGAGAGGGCTTGCAGTCTCCCATCGTGAAGTTTTTACCCGATGAAGCATTAAATGAAATTATAAGTCGTAGTGGTACCCAAACGGGAGATTTACTCTTCTTCGGTGCGGGTGATGCGGTTATTGTGAATGAGTCTATGGGTGCGCTTCGTGTGAAGTTGGGTCATGATCTTGAAATGGTATCCCGCGAGTGGAAGCCGTTATGGGTTGTAGATTTCCCCATGTTTGAATGGAATGCTCGTGATGAACGCTGGAATGCATTGCATCATCCTTTCACAGCCCCTTCAGGTAGCGTTAATGAATTAGAAGCTAATCCGGGTGAAAGCTTATCTCGTGCCTATGATATGGTGTTAAATGGTTGTGAGTTGGGTGGCGGCTCCGTACGTATTCATGATACTGAAATGCAGCATAAGGTGTTCGAAATTTTAGGTATTAGCGATGAAGAAGCCAATGAAAAGTTTGGTTTCTTGCTCGAAGCCTTAAAATACGGCTGTCCACCCCATGCAGGCTTAGCATTTGGTTTAGACCGCATGATTATGCTAATGACCGGTGCTAGCTCAATACGTGATGTAATGGCCTTCCCTAAAACTCAAACAGCAGCCTGTTTGTTAACCGATGCACCATCTGATGTATCACCTGCACAGCTAAAAGAGTTGAATATCCGGCTTCGTAAGCCGCCGGTTAGTGAAGCATAATATTATTTCTCGTTCCCACGCTGTGCGTGGGAATGCATATTAGCTAACAGCTTATGTTATTTCTCATTCCAATGCTTTCTCTAGTTCCCACGGTCCTCCGTGGGAATTCATACACCACGTAACCCGTTTCATCTGAACCGTTAACGACAATCGGCCAGATGTGGTTGCATTCTAACGCAAAGCATTGGAACGAGAAATAACTCACATTCCTTTAATTTAATGGCAGTGACGGAAGGCCGTGGGAACTAGAAAAATTTGATACAGGTCTTATGTCTCTAAAGAGATAGTTGTAATATATCGTCTAACCCTTATAGTCTAATCATCATTAAATTCACAAGAAGACCCGCCTATGAGTGCAGTCGCAATACAATCCTATGCTTTACTTGAAGACCAAGAATGTGAACAACGTATTTTAGCGGCAAAAGAAAAGCTCGGTGAACGCTTGGTTATTTTAGGGCACCACTATCAGCGTGATGAGGTTTTTCAGCATTCAGATTTTACCGGTGATTCGCTTAAGTTATCTCG
>UOFF01000195.1_pt1 | contig 24352 bp, 17 predicted proteins | sample 1990091 | NCBI WGS metagenome assembly UOFF01 (sample SAMEA4728526, study PRJEB27164) | hydrothermal vent metagenome | biome: marine basaltic hydrothermal vent biome; feature: marine hydrothermal vent; material: mineral | place: Pacific Ocean | collected 2011-06-14/2011-07-23 | depth 1741 m | reverse complement strand
CAATGATCATGTAATAGCGGGTCTGACTCGGTTATGGGTAATATCCAGCGGGCATGTAATATCGTGTCAACATTTTTCATGGGGTGAACGTTACCATAAAATGGCTGGTACTCCATCAAGTTTTAATAGTACTATATTCTAGTTCCCATGGTCCTCCGTGGGAATTCATATCCTGCATAATCGTTTCATTTGAATACTTTAAAGGCAAACTGCTAGACTCATTAGGCCACATCAATCACTGCCATTTAAGTTAAGCCCATATCTAATGAGTAGATTGCTAGTGAGATATAGTATATCTACGCCGTATGTATTTTAGCAGGTCAAGGTGCTTAGCTTAATGGCAGTGATGCAGGGTATTGGAACGAGTAAAAGCACCATAGGGAAAAGGTCATATATTCAATTTTTAGACATTGAGATAATGTTTTATTTTTTTGCAAAGTAATAATATAATATGCCACACCCGCTAAAGGGGCTTTTGTAAAATATTTCATACAAAACAAGTTAGTGCATTAATTTATTGATGGTAGGATGTATGATTTTATACCGAATCAGTAAAGTCTTGCGTGCAAGAATGTGAAATATCAGAATATTTTGTAAAAATGGAATCAAGAAGTAAATGAATTTTAAACTTATCAAACTTTTTTTAAGCATCATGTTTGTACTGTTATCAGCTTGTGGAGGTGATAATAATCAGGCCCCCATAAACAACAAAGCAACCACCGTAGTGCCAGCTAAACTACAAAAATTAGAACTGGGTGATAATAATGGTGTGTTGAGAGCTTATTTGACTATTGATAATGATGATAATAGTCGCCGTGAAATGACCATAGACCCGAGTGGTACAGGTTCTGCATTGGTCACCGTGCCTAGGTTAAGTCGTGATCGTCATATCATTGCCATTACCTATGAATATACCCTAGCAGGTATTATCTATGTGGTTGCGGTGGCGACGCGAGATATTAATTTAGCGGAGGGCAATGCTAATATGGCCTTTGCATCCGGTGATTATAACTTTGTTGATGATGATGGAGATGGGTTTAGTAATGCGGCTGAATTAAAAGCCAGATCAGACCCAAAAGATAAGATCAGCATACCATTAACGGATGTGGCTTTTACTACCCGATGGAAAACAGACAATACGGGTTCAGTTAACACTGGCCCAAATCAGGTAAAAATAGGGTTCAATCCCAATCCCCAGTTATCTTATAACTACAATATTAGTTGGGGTGATGGCACGACGAATGAGGGCGTGCAGCGCAATATTGTTCATACCTATGAGGTTGCGGGTACCTATACAATAGAAATTCGGGGTGACTTTCCTCAGCCCTTTTTTGGAAATGGAAGCATTGATCCATCTGATCCATCCGCTAATGCTAATTATGATGCCAGCAAACTGATCAGCATAGAACGATGGGGCGGCATTAAATGGAAATCCATGTCACGTGCCTTTTTAAATTGCAATAACCTGCAAGGGAATGCAACCGATGCACCGAACTTAAGTGAGGTGACAGATATGAGTTCTATGTTTCGTGGAGCAAGTATTTTTAATCAAAATATAGGCGGCTGGAATGTATCTTCAGTAACGGATATGAGCTTTATGTTTTCTGGCGCGAGCGCCTTTAATCAAAACATAGGTGACTGGAGCGTGTCTTCAGTAACGAATATGTCCAGTATGTTTAATGAAGCAAGTGCTTTTAATCAAAACATAAGTACCTGGGCGAAAAAAGTATCTTCAGTAACAAATATGTTCGGCATGTTTCGTAACGCAAGTGCATTTAATCAAGATATAAGCAAATGGAATGTAGCATCAGTAAAGAATATGGGTAGTATGTTTTTTGGTGCAAGTACCTTTAATCAAGACATAGGAGGCTGGACCGTATCTTCTGTAACGAATATGGTTCATATGTTTGATGGAGCAAGTGCTTTTAATCAAGACATAAGCAAATGGGATGTATCTTCTGTAACGAACATGAATCGTATGTTTCGAGAAGCAAGTGCTTTTAACCAAGATATAGGTAAATGGAAAGTACGTTTAGTAGAGATTATGAGCGGTATGTTTCGTAACGCAAGTTCTTTTAATCAAGATATAAGTGGCTGGGATGTATCATCAGTAACGGACATGATTCTTATGTTTGATGGTGCAAGTGCCTTTAATCAAAATATAGGCATCTGGAAGGAAAAGGTATTTTCCGTAACAAATATGTTCGGTATGTTTCGTAACGCAAGTTCTTTTAACCAAGATATAAGTGACTGGGATGTATCTTCAGTAAAGTCTATGGGCAGTATGTTTCGTGACGCAAGTGCTTTTAATCAAGATATAAGTGCCTGGAATGTATCATCAGTAACAAACATGAACTTTATGTTTACTACTGCACTTTCAACCGGTAACTATGATGCGATGCTCATAGAGTGGAGTAAGCTAACTTTACGGTCTGGTGTAATTTTTATTGCCGGAGACAGTACATACTCTTTGGCAGCAGAGGCTGCCAGAAATACACTTATGACAGATTTTGGTTGGGCTATCTCAGATGGTGGTTTGGCGCAATAGAACTAATATTAAGAATGGATCATTATGAGAATTCAGTAAGCTGTTTTCAAATAATGTGGATGATAATGCCTCACACTTGGTAGTTGAACACCTTAGCTGCTTAATAGAAAGGTGGCTAAAGCATTAATTAAACAATGATTAGAAAAATAGTCACATGGAACCCATAAATGGACAATAAAGAACGACTCAGGGCGCTCGCGAAATCATTTAAATTACCGATTCCTATAAATGCAGATGAAGACGCCTTAAAAGGTGTCATCGCCGAGGCAATGGTAAAAGGCGATATTATCGTTGTAAAACACAGCCGGCTTGCTGCTCCACCTAAACGGCTTGTAGAGGAGCCTTTAACGTCGGCTGATTTGCCGCAAACATTTGATTCGGCACCTATTACGCCCGCTGTTATTGCTGAATTAGATAATGGGCTGAATCAATCAGCACAAGCGGCAACACTGATAAAAGCGGCTGAAGATGGCACACCGTTTTGTAAAGTTTGCAAAAAAACCGAGCAAGCTATAGCGCCTGCATCAATAAATGAAACCCGTAGTAAAGACAGCAATGTAGCACTCATTGTTGCCGCTGTCGTAGGCACAGCACCTGTTGTTGGCAGTAAAATTTCAGATAATATTCTAGGTCCTGTCACGCCCGAAGAAGAACCTCAATTTTTCACCGAATTAGAGTTTCTATATGAAGACAATAGTGTAATCGAAGAAGGCGTTGCTTATGTGGCTACCTTTAGTGATGGCAGTCAACAAGCCGGTACACTCGACAACAAAGGTTTTGCCCGCATTGATGGCATCCCCGAAGGACAGGTCGATGTGGTTTTTGGTGACCCTGAAGCAGAGAAACAGCTTGCAACGGCCAGAACCGAACTTAACACCTACCTCAAAGGCGTTGTGGCCGAAACACAAGCCCGCGCTAAACCCCTAGATGCAGAATTAAATAAACTGAATGCGCTGCAACAAGGGGTGGTTCTCACCGGGGCACTTTTAACCGGTTTATACGATGAAGCCTTAGATGTGGCCGCCGCCGCAAAACAAATTGCTGAAACCGGCATCGACATGTTCAACGAAATAGACGAAGCTCGACAAAAAGCCTTAATCATTATCACACAGGGCGACATGGATGCGGTCAAACAGGCATTGGAAGACTTAGCCGCTTACGGCGAAGAAACGCTGGACACCTTACAGCAAGTTTATGACACCTTACAATTACTCTACACCGATGATGAAATAAAGAATCTGTTAATCGACTTTCCTGGGCGATATTTTAGCGCCATGCCCGCCGTTGAAAAAGCCCGAGCAGCCTCGGGTTTAGCCTTAAGCTTATTATTTGCCTTAATCACGGCGGGTGCAGGTGCCGCCGCCACAGCCGCAACGAAAACCCCAATGTTTATGAAAGCGGCTAAAAAAATACAAGACATTGTGGGCTTATTAAAAAAGGTTAAATTCAACCGCATACAACGCAAACCGAATAATCAAAAAATAGCCGCATCAACGTCCAAACCTAAAATCAACACACTGGAAAAAAAGCCCGCCAAAACAGCACGACCTAAAATAATCTCAAAAACAAACCCGACATCCAGCGTAGCCGCAGCAAGTATTGCCGCACGTCAAGGCATCCCTCCTCAATCATTAGATGATGCGGTTAACCGGGTTACTGGCATGCGTAAAGAAATCGTCGACAACGGCTACCAGACAAAATACAGTGACAGCGCATTGCGCGACATGGCCAATACCAACCAAGTCGCCAATGAACAATATCAAGTGCGGTTTATGGAAGCCCGTTTTTTACAAAACTGGCAAACCCCAGATATCCCCCTCAGCGGTCAAATGGGCGTTACCTTTAAAGGCCAAAACAGCGAAGGCATAAAATACTGGTCCACCAGCTTCGACCAATTAGAAGATGCAGACACCGACCCCCAATTAATCGCACAGAAAGTCGGTATCCCCTACAACGCCAATAATAAATACGCCCTGGTAATCGTCGACAACCAAAAAGCCGCACAAATTACCGGCGCCCAAGCCATTACCCCCAGCTTTAATGAACTGGGTAAATTCGCTAAAAGAGAACTGCCGGATATCGACCCGAAAAAGGTTGATCAGGTGTATACACCGGAATATCAGAAGAAGTATGCGGGGCTTTATGGGGAGGCAGGACAAAAGGGGATGGATGTTTGGAAAAAAGATGACCGAAAAGACTTTAATGCGTTATTGGAATCTAAAGGCGAAAGCACCGAGTTATTTGAAGCACGATTAACACTACATGACAAGCTGGGCAGCAACGAAGAATTTTTAGGTAATGGCTTAACCAAAAATCTTATTAACAGTGCAGATCAACAATACGGTGTCGTCGAGACCTTTACCTTTGAGCACACCCCGCAAAATTTAGCCACCTTAAAAGAGAATGGTGCAATAAAAATATTAGATAAACTAACCCCCATAGGCAAGTAAATGATTATCCCGCCAGAGATTACCCATCCGAAACAAGTACCCGAGAAATTTACTTTGCTTGCTACTGTTGTTGATCCTTTCGATAAAGATAGAGACTATTTATTTTTGAAATATCAAAAAATATTGGTTATTTTTACGGGCCATAATAGGAAAAACCTTGAAACTGGTGAAATTAAATACAGCTTTTACCAAGCCTGCTTCCCCATGGGCGCATTAACTTGGGTCATGAAAATGCTCGACTTTTTTTTCACGCCTCCAAAAGACGGCGGTCTAGCCGCAGGTAAAATAGCCACAACCGAGCAAGTTGACGGCGAAAAGCTCATGTTCACTCGGGGCATGTGTGTGGGTGGGCCAGATCATGGCGGGTATATGCTGGAAAATTTAAGCCGGATAAATTATGGGAGAAAACCTGACAGTCAGAGCTATCAAGGCTTTGATTTTCCCGATCCCTTTTTATTTGATGGAGGCTTAATGGAGTTTTGGCAAGACTTGGCGGCAAAATATGAACGGGGTGAGTTTGATTGATAAGCAAATGTTGCTGCACGCTAAGGCGTGCCGCCCCAGTCATTAGACGTTACCGTTAAACGAGTCACCGGTATGCGTAAAGAATATAGTTAACAACGGTTACCAGGCAAAATATAATGACAGCGTATTGCGCGACATGGCGAAAACCAACCAAGTCGCCAACGAACAATATCAAGTGCGATTTATGGACATCCATTATTTACAAGACCGGCAAACCCCAGATATTTCCCTCAGCGGTCAAATGGGCGGTGCTTTTAAAGGCCAAAACAGCGAAGGGGTTAAATACTGGTCCACCAGCTTCGACCAATTGGAAAATGCAGACACTGACCCCAAACTCATTGCACAAAAAGTCGGCATACCCTACAACTCCAATAATAAATACGCCCTAGTGATCGTCGACAACCAAAAAGCTGCACAAATTACCTGCGCCCAAGCCATTACCCCCAGCTTTAACGAGCTGGGCAAATTCGCTAAAAGAGAACTGCCGGACACCGACCCGAAAAAGGTTGACCACTACACATCCTATATCTTTAAGTAGATACACTTATTAATTGTCGGTCATCTTAACTCAGTATGATCAAAAACAAAATTATGACCCTCACTGTTTTCAATGCATATTGATCGTAAAGCTTTATTACCCTCAGCTCCATAATATTTAACTTTTGTTACATTAGTACAAATTGGACATTTTCCCTTTAAAGTGATTATGTGGATATAACCATTACTATCTTTTCTAAGTCCAAAGAGTTGTAACCATATGAAGTTTTTAAACAAGAAAGTAAAACCTATAAATAATAAAAGAAAACTTATTAAAATAATAATGTGTGGTAAAAAAGATATATCAGTATTTGTAAATAAACCATCTTTTAATGCCGATATAATACTCGCTATACTCCCAATAAAACCAACTAATCCTAAAAATGCCATCCATATAGGTTTTATTGGGAATTTGTAATCTGAGTTTATTTTTATATTAGAAGTTGGTTCTTTATTCAAATCGTAATTATCACCAACATGAATTCTGGCATTTGGTAAATTTCCAATGTCTATATTAATGCTTTTCTTGCCCGTATTAATATTAATGTCTCTATTGTTTTTTTCAAAAGTAGTTAAACAATAAGGACAACCATTGTAATCTTCAAAAATGTCAGCATCACATATTTTGCATTTCATGATTTCACCGTGAGTAATATTTTTAAGCTAATGCAGTGTTATGGCACCAGCTTGAAATTTTTGTTAGATAAGTTATTGTACAAATTGTTAGATTTTCGTCGCTTCCCATACAACTTTTACTTGATAAAATAAAAATACTATAGATGATAACCTGTATAATCATAAAGTAATTATTCTTGAAAATGGTCTTTGCCAAGATTGCCAGTATGAAAGCTCTTCTGTTAATGTTTCCATGTATTTTTTTATAATATTTTCTAATCCATGTGTATATTGCACTATTTCAGAATTTTTATCAATTTGATCAGTTGTTTGAATACAAGGATCATAAAATTTAATTACGAGGTCGTTGTTTTTGTAATTGCCTTGAATGCGTTCAGGGTTTAACGTTGTAATAAAATGCTTGTCTCTAGTTCCCACAGTCCTCCGTGGGAACTCATCCCCCATATAATCCGTTTCATTTGAACCGTTTAACGACAATCGGCCAAATGTGTATGCATTCCAACGCAAAGCATTGGAACGAGAAATAACTCACATTCCTTAACTTAATGGCAGTGACAGTTTTTCGTGGGAATCTATACTGTACATAAACCGTTTCATTTGAACGCTTTACAAAGATAAGCTGCCAAATTCATAAGCATACCGACTCAGAGCATTGGAATGAGAGATGCAGTGGTTTCTGAGTTCACTCCAGTTTACGATTTAAAAAGTGTATATTGGTGAGGTTGTACGTTAAGTGCGCTTGTCAATGGGGACATAATCACGTTGCTTAGCACCCACATAAATTTGACGAGGGCGGCCAATTCGTTGTGAGGGGTCGGAAATCATTTCACTCCAATGTGCAACCCAGCCAACGGTTCTGGCGATGGCGAACATAACCGTGAACATATTAGCAGGAATGTTGAGTGCCTTATATATAATGCCTGAGTAGTAATCAACATTGGGATACAGTTTTCTTTCAATAAAATATTCATCCTTCAAGGCAACTTCTTCCAGTTTTATAGCAAGATTGAGTAATGGATTATTTTCATTGGCCAGTTCTTTAAGCACTTTGTGGCACATGTCACGAATGAGAGTAGCGCGTGGGTCAAAGTTGCGATATACGCGATGGCCAAAGCCCATTAACCGGAAAGGGTCGCTTTTATTTTTGGCTTTTGCAATGAATTTATCGATATTCGAGGCATCGCCAATTTCTTCGAGCATTTTTAATACGGCTTCATTTGCGCCACCATGTGCCGGACCCCATAAAGAAGCAATTCCTGATGCAATGCAAGCAAAGGGGTTGGCGCCTGAGCTGCCTGCTAGGCGTACAGTTGATGTGCTGGCATTTTGTTCGTGGTCAGCGTGTAAAATAAATAATAAGTTCATTGCTTCAATGGCGGTTTTACTCGGTACGTAATCTTCACAAGGTGTAGCAAACATCATGTGTAAAAAGTTACCGCAATAATCTAAATCATTTCTAGGGTAGATAAAGGGTTCGCCAACGTTATGTTTATAGCATGCAGCAGCAATGGTCGGTATTTTTGCAATCATGCGATGGGCTGAAATTTCACGATGCCGTGGGTTATGTATATCTAATGAGTCATGATAAAACGCAGACATAGAGCCAGTAACGCCAATCATAATTGCCATGGGGTGTGCATTATAGTGAAAACCGTCAAAAAATGTCCGCATGGTTTCGCGGATCATGGTGTGGTGTGTGATAATTCCTTCAAAATTAGCTAATTCAGTTTTTGTTGGCAGTTCACCATAGAGTAACAAGTGGGCAACTTCTAAAAAATTACTGCTGGCAGCAAGCTGTTCTATGGGGTAGCCACGGTAGCGTAAAATACCTTTCTCACCGTCGATATAGGTTATTGAACTGGTGCAACTGGCGGTAGAGACAAAGCCTGGGTCGTAGGCTAACAGACCTTTTTCTTTGTATAAGGCTGTAATATCAAGCGCGGCAGGTCCATCTGAGCCGGTTACTAAGGCTAAGTCTACGGAGTCACCGGTTGTTGAATTAGTTAAGCTGAATTTATCTGCCATGGTGTAGACCCTTTAGATTGAGTATATTGTAATTATTTTGCATAGTGAAAATATATTTCAATAGGGGATTATAGAACAGAAAGCCTTCATTAGACATATAAACCGAGAAAATCACTAGAAAAATCAGTTGCTTCAGATTGTTTTAACGTTGTTTTATTATATGAATTAAGCGCTATTTTTAAATTAAATCAATCATGAAATTATATTAGGCTATTTAAATCAATGGCTTGAGCTTCTGGATTATACTCAAATTATTTTCTCAAAAATGTGTAAATAGTGAACTTGGTATTTGCCAGCTTATAATGGGTATATTGTTATGAAGGTCGATTTTTAAGGGCTAAAAATTACCGACAGCGCCTTCTAAATTGATTTTTTCCCGAACAAATAACATCCATTGGATGAGGTGTATAAATTTCACTGAGTTGATTGGGTTTAGAAATCTTTATAACGAGACCTGGTTTTTCTGCTATTTTTTTCTCAGTAGGCACATCGTTAACTATTTTTTTCTCGATGATTTTGCGCGCTGAAATTTGAGGTTTGGCGAGTTGTTGTTTTGTGTAATGTTGCTGGATTTTATGTTTTTTATTTGTGGGTTTATTTGGGTGGTCGACTTTTTTTGGTGAGGCAGTGGTTACTATTATCGCTTTTTTTATTTTATATATAGATTTTTTTTTGCTGGAATAAGTTGAAAGATATTTGGTTTTTGCTTTTTCTTGTTCAGTGATATATTTCTCTTGTAGCAAGCTTAATTCTTGATCAATGCGATTGATTTCAGTGCCTGATCCCGAAATATTTTTGGCTTCAGCTTCGCGAAGAAGGCTTAATGCACGGGTTAAACTTTTTTCGACTCCCGTGCCTTCTGAGTACATTAAGCCGAGTAAAAAAAGCGCTTCACCTTGATGGAGCAGTGCATCTCTTTTTAAGTTTTTTAACCATTTTAAATCGGTGTCTTTAAAGCCTGTTTTTTTTATTTTGAGGTAGGTTATTCGGTTTATAGCCGGTTTATATTTTTGCCGTGCCGCTTGTTTAAACCAGCTATTGGCTAATACCGTACTGGTTTTAGTCCCGAGACCTGCTTCATACATTAAACCTAATTTAAATTGGGCGGGTGCGCTGCCGCGTTTTGCCATTTGTTTTTGATAGCGCAGCACATATTCCGAGGTGTTATTGGTTGCGGCATGAGTGCTTAGAAGTAAATTAACGACTAGGAAATATAATATAATGGGCCATTTTTGAAACTTCATTTTTGCTAGCATCATAATGGAGTGTGGTGTTTTAGTTAGGGTTAATTTTATAGAGCAATCTTAGGTTTTGACCCTGGTTACTATAAACTGAGTATTTAAGTAATATTTAAAATCGATTAAATAAATTATTAACTAATATCACAGTATAATTTTACCGATAAATGGTCTTACAAAGCTTAAAGAAATGCTGTTATTATATTTATTCTTACTTGGTGAGAATAGTTCAAAACAAGGGATAAAACAATTAGTTACGTGATTTTTTTTAAAATTTGACCAAAGGTCTTATAAATGATGTGTCTAATTATTGTTGTTTTCATGTACTATGGGGTTTATAAACATATTTAAGTTAGTTTCACTAAACAAGTTTCTAATGTTTAAATTAACCTTATTTTCGGAAAAGACGAAAAGCTTGAACTACAATGAAGAGTATGGCATGAGTGATCATAAATCCGACTGGGATTTGAATGACGGATTAGCGATAGAAGAAGCTAAACCCAAGTTGAAATCACCGAAAAAATACAAAGTTGTATTGTTGAATGATGATTACACACCGATGGAGTTTGTGGTGCAAATTTTGAGCAAGTTTTTTAGACTGAATCAAGAGCAGGCAACACAAATAATGTTAATGGTACACACCAAAGGCGAAGCCGTTTGCGGTGAATTTAATTACCAGATAGCAGAGACAAAAGTAGAGCAAGTCAATGATTATTCCAGACAACATCAACACCCGTTGATGTGCACTATGGAAGAGGCTTGAATCTTTGTTATTAATTGATAAAGAGTGGGTACACCTTCCAGTGTTATTCACCTACAACTTAATGAGGCGATGTTATGTTGAGTAAGGAGCTAGAGGCTTCACTGAACGTCGCGTTTAATGAAGCTAGAACTAAACGACACGAATATATTACAGTAGAGCATTTACTGTTGGCGTTGCTAGATAATAACAGTGCCAACTCGGTATTAAAAGCTTGTGGTGCCGATTTATTACGTTTAAAAGGTGAACTTTCACTTTACTTAGATGAAAACACGCCTGTTTTTAATGAAGGTGATATCGGTGAAGTGCAACCTACATTAGGCTTTCAGCGTGTACTTCAACGTGCTGTTTTTCATGTTCAGTCTTCTGGTAAAAAAGAAGTAACGGGTGCCAATGTACTTGTGGCTATTTATGGTGAGCAAGAATCACAGGCTATCTATCTGTTACATCAACAAGATGTTAATCGCTTAGATATTGTTAATTATGTATCCCATGGTATTTCTAAAATATCTCAAGAGAGTGAAAGCCCTGCCGATATCGATTCATCTGCAGAAGAAACTGAGGCAGAAACTCAGCCTTTAGATAAATATGCTGTAAACCTTAATATGAAGGCATTGCAGAACAAAATTGATCCGCTTATTGGGCGCGATTCAGAAGTTGAGCGCATGGTGCAAATTTTATGTCGCCGACGTAAGAATAATCCGTTATTAGTGGGTGAAGCCGGTGTGGGTAAAACGGCTATTGCTGAAGGACTGGCTAAAAAAGTCGTTGATGATGAAGTGCCTGACATTCTTAACGGCTCCACTATTTATTCGCTAGATCTCGGTGCGTTAGTTGCAGGAACCAAATATCGGGGCGATTTTGAAAAACGCCTTAAAGGTGTACTTAAACAATTATCAGAAGATCCGGGTGCCATTCTCTTTATTGATGAAATTCACACTATTATTGGTGCTGGATCTGCGTCAGGCGGTGTTATGGACGCATCTAACCTGATTAAGCCTATGTTAGCCTCTGGTGAGCTTAAATGTATTGGCTCAACGACATATCAAGAATTTCGAGGCATTTTTGAAAAAGACCATGCGCTTACGCGCCGTTTCCAAAAAATTGATGTGGATGAACCCTCGGTTGCAGAAACTATTGATATATTGCGTGGCTTGAAAACGCATTATGAAGGCTATCACAATGTAAAATATAGCCTTAATGCGTTGAAATCTGCTGTTGAGCTTTCTAGTCGATACATGATGGATCGTTTTTTACCTGACAAAGCGATTGATGTAATTGATGAGGCGGGTGCGCACCGTAATATGAACAATAAAGACGGTAAGTCTAAAAATATTAACGTTAATGATATTGAAAATATTATTGCCAAATTAGCGCGTATTCCGGCTAAAACCGTGTCTTCATCCGATACGACCGTATTGAAAAATCTTAAACGTAACTTGAAGTTGGTGGTGTTTGGCCAGGATGAAGCCATAGACAGCATGTCCAATTCAATCAAAATGTCGCGTTCTGGTTTGGGTAACCCCGATCAGCCCGTGGGTTCATTCTTGTTTACCGGCCCCACAGGCGTTGGTAAAACCGAAGTGACAAAGCAACTAGCCAATGTTATGGGGGTTGAATTTATTCGTTTCGATATGTCTGAATATATGGAACGGCATACGGTTTCACGTCTAATTGGTGCACCACCGGGTTATGTTGGTTTTGATCAAGGCGGTTTATTGACAGATTCAATTAATAAACACCCTCATTGTGTATTACTATTGGATGAAATTGAAAAAGCTCATCCTGACGTGTTTAATTTGCTACTGCAAGTGATGGATCACGGCACCTTAACCGATACCAATGGGCGTAAAACTGATTTCCGTAATGTCGTGCTCATTATGACTACAAATGCGGGTGCCCAGAGCATGAGCCGGCGCTCTATGGGCTTTACCGAACAAGATAATGCAACAGACGGCATGGAAGAATTAAAACGTGTGTTTACGCCTGAATTCCGTAATCGTCTTGATGGTATTGTTCAATTCAAACCCCTTGATCAGCGCACCATAGCGAATGTGGTCGACAAATTTATTATTCAGCTTGAACAACAGCTGGAAGATAAAAAAGTCACAATGCATGTAGATAATAATGCCCGAAATTGGCTAGCTATAAAAGGTTATGACCCTAAAATGGGTGCAAGACCCATGGCGCGAGTCATTCAAGAGCACTTAAAACGCGTGTTAGCCGATGAATTATTGTTTGGTGCCTTATCGAAAGGCGGGCATGTAAAAGTGACTCTGAATAAAGACACCGATGATTTAGAAATTGAAGTTTTGGAAAAAGAAGCTGTAACGGGGTAGAGCTCTTAGTTATTCTAGTTGGTGTATGAATTCCAAGGCAAAGCATTGGAATGAGAAATAACTCACATTCCTTAACTTAATGGCAGTGGCTCTGTTCCCTTAACCTATGCCACCAAGAGCTGACAGAGCGTGAACCAACTCCGTAAACCTCTTGGTGGCATCATAACAGGGGACAGAGCGCCAGAAAACGGCGGTCTTTCCCCGAGTATGTCAATCATATGGGGTATAACCCCAGTAGTTTCGTCGATTTTATTTAAGGAAGTTTTACCGGCTCCGGCATTACCCATCCCTCTGCACGATGTTCTGCGACAACCGTCGTATAAACCCCGCCACGAACGTTGAACTCCGATGTAATACGCATAAACCTGGGTTTAGTTGCCGCGACAAGATCGCTTAAAATCTTATTTGTGACATCTTCATGAAAAGCACCTTCTTCTCGAAAGGCCCATATATAGAGCTTAAATGATTTTAATTCTACGCATTGTTTATCGGCGATATACTCTAAATTAATGGTGGCAAAATCTGGTTGACCTGTTTTTGGGCATAAACAAGTGAATTCAGGTGTGTGAATTCGGATGGTATAGTCACGCTCTGGACAGGGGTTATCAAAGGTTTCAAGATTTTTTGTAGCAGTTGTCGACATGAGTGCCTCATAGAGTTCTAATATGTATAAAAATTGGGCAGCATTATAACGTGAAATTGATATACTATGGCAGATTGAAAGATAACAAATATTTATTGCATAATAGTAGGCTAAGGTTTTTTAAGCTGTCGAATTATGCGACCCACAGTCGTCTGGCTTTTGGCTACCTTACTGTTTGCATTGTGATGAAAGCAGAATAAAACGATTAGAGACCTTTGCTTTACTCGTGTCTGAGTGCTGCAAAGATCGCTATTAATATACGGGTTAATATATGGGCGATAAATGCGTTTAAGCAAAATCAAATTGGCGGGCTTTAAATCTTTCGTAGACCCCACCACCATTGAATTTCCATCTAATTTGAATGGTATTGTAGGCCCGAATGGCTGTGGTAAGTCGAATACTATTGATGCGGTTCGTTGGGTGATGGGTGAATCTTCGGCTAAGCATTTGCGTGGTGCCTCCATGGCAGACGTTATTTTCAGTGGTTCATCTTCTCGTAAACCCGTAAGCCAAGCTTCTGTTGAACTTATTTTTGATAACAGTGATGGTAAGTTAGAAGGCCCATACGCCAGTTATACTGAAATTGCGGCTAAACGTTTAGTTACTCGTGATGGACAATCAAAATATTTTCTTAATGGCAGTAAGTGCCGACGACGAGATATTGCAGACTTGTTTCTCGGCACGGGTTTAGGCCCGCGCAGTTACGCCATTATCGAACAAGGCATGATTTCTCGTTTAATTGATGCAAAACCTGAAGAATTACGCAGTTTTTTAGAAGAAGCCGCGGGTATTTCAAAATATAAAGAACGCCGGCGCGAAACAGAGACTCGCATTCGTCATACTCGTGAAAATCTTGAACGCCTAACGGATCTACGCGAAGAAATCGATAAACAACTTGAACGTTTACAAAGACAATCCCGTACCGCTGAAAAATATAAAACCTTAAAAATTGATGAGCGCCGTTTAAAAGCAGAACATTTGGCGCTACGTTGGAAAGAATTGCATGCTCAAATGGAAAATCGTGAACAAGCGATTGAAGAACATGAAACTCGATTACAAGCCATTATTGCTGAGCAACGTGGGGTTGAATCTGAGTTAGAAACGCTTCGTGAGCAACGAGTTGAACAAAATGAATCATTAAACTCGGTGCAAGCGCGTTTTTATACATTAGGTACAGAAATTTCACGTATTGAGCAAACCATTCAACATGAAAAAGAAATGTTTAGTCGACAGCAAAATGATTTGAATGAATTGGAAAGCACATTAAGTGAAATTCAACAATCGCTTCAAGCCGATCGTGAACAGCTGGAAGAAATTGATTTAGTGTTAAATGAGGCTGAACCTAAACTCGAAATGTTACAAGAGTCTCAATTGGCAGTAAATGAATATTGTCAGGAAGCTGAGCAAGGGATGCAAGAATGGCAAAGTGCCTGGGATCATCATAATGAACAAGCCGCTCAGCCCTCGCAAACCGCTCAGGTTGAACGGACTCGCATGGAGCATCTGGAAAAAAATGTTATTCAATTGAAGCAACGCTTAACGAAAGTTGATGAAGAAAAAAAACATTTGGTAGGTGATGACTTAACGCTTGAATTAGAACAGCTTCGCGAGCAAAGCGAAACAGAGGAAATGAAAAAATCAGAAATGCAGGATAAGGTTTCTGATGTCATAGATAATATTCGTCAACAGCGTGAACAGTCTCAACAGTTTAATCGTGATGAAGATGATTTACGGCGTAAGCTCAATGAAACTCGTGGGCGTTTAATGTCACTTGAAGCTTTGCAAAAAGCCGCGTTAGGTAAAAATGAAAATGCTGTAGGTGGTTGGTTGGAAAAACATGGTTTGGCTAATCACCCTCGCTTAGCCGAAAATATTGAAGTTGATGAGGGCTGGGAACTTGCCGCAGAAACCGTACTCGGTTTGCATTTAGAAGCAGTGTGCATAGAGGGAATGGACAGTGTAACTCATGTGCTGGGGGATTTTAAAAAAGGTCATTTAAGTGTATTTGATTCATCAAATACAACGGTGACAAATCAAGTGGCAAACAGTTTATTAAGTAAAATCACGTCATCAATACCTCTGGGCGGTGTACTTGATGGTATTAACGTTGCGGAAGATTTAAATCAGGCATTAACGCTGCGTGAATCATTGACTGATCATGAATCAGTTATCACAAAGGATGGTATTTGGTTAGCCAAAGCTTGGCTGCGTGTAACACGTGACAAAGATGAAAAATCGGGCGTATTGGCGCGTGAACATGAAATTAAAGCGCTGCAATTGGTGTTAGAAGAACAGGATATGAGTCTTGAAGAACTCGAAGTTCATATTCAAGATGCACGGGCTCAGTTACAAAATTTTGAGCAACAGCGTGAACAATGGCAGGCAGAACTCAATAACACACACAGTATTTGCGCACAAATTCAAGCGCAACTAACCTCTGGTCAGTCGAAGTTAGAACAGCTATTAAGCCGTAATCAAAATTTACAGGAAGAATCAATAGAGCTGATAAAAAACATTGAACGTCAGCAGGATGAAATGGAAGTTGCACGTCGTAATCGCAACGAGGCCATGATACAAATGGAAGCATTATCACGCGAGCGGGATGAATTATCTGGGAAACGTGATACTTTGCAAAATCAGTTATTAGAAGCGCGTGATAAAGCCCAAAATGAGCGTGAATCGGTGCATGAACTAACGATTCAAATTGAATCACGCCTTACATTAAAACGTAATTTAGAACAAAATATTGAGCGCATGACGCGTCAATTAGAAACGCAACAACAGCGCCAACAAGAATTGACATCGAGTTTAGAAAATGTAACCTCTGGCGATGATAAAACAGTGTCACTGGAGGTTTTGTTAGAAGAGCGCTTGCAGGTTGAAGCGCAATTAACTGAAGCTCGGCGTTCGGTAGAAACGATCGATAATAGTTTGCGTTCATTAGAACAAAGGCGCACTGAAATTGAACAGAAATCTCAAATGATTCGTTCAACATTAGAACAAGCTCGATTAAATACGTCTGAAGTCAAAGTGCGTAGCCAAACGGTGCAAGAACAACTGGCAGAAACAGAATTTACTGCCGACGAGTTAATCAATGCGTTGGCTGATGATGCGCATATTGATGAGTGGGCGAGTAAAGTTGAAGACGTTGCGCAACGAATTACACGTTTGGGGCCCATTAACTTAGCGGCAATTGACGAATTTGAAGAGCAAAGTGAACGAAAAGAGTATTTAGACTCTCAAAATAATGATATAAATGAAGCATTAGAAACATTAGAAGCGGCCATTGCTAAGATTGATAAGGAAACTCGATCAAAATTTAAAGATACATTTGAGCATGTGAATTCGAGAATTCAAGAAATGTTTCCGCGTTTGTTTGGTGGGGGGCAGGCGTATCTGGAGTTAACGGGTGATGACTTGTTGGATACCGGCGTGGTGGTAATGGCACGGCCTCCGGGCAAACGTATTAGTCATATACAACTGATGTCTGGTGGTGAAAAAGCTTTAACTGCTGTTGCACTGGTATTTGCAATATTTGAGCTTAATCCAGCACCATTCTGTATGTTAGACGAAGTTGATGCGCCACTTGATGAAGCAAATGTAGGACGTTTTTGTGCGCTGGTGAAAGCCATGTCAAAAACAGTCCAGTTTATTTTTATTACACATCATAAAGTTACGATGGAAATGGCTGAAAAAATGAATGGGGTAACCATGCGTGAAGCCGGTGTTTCGCGCTTAGTCTCCGTGGATATTGAAGAAGCTGCTAAAATGGTAGAAAGTGCATAAAGGTTAAAATAAATGAATAACTTACGTTGGATATTGTTAGGGGTTGCTGCTGTTATTATCGTAGCGATTTATTTTTTTGGTCGAGCGCGTAAAAGGGACCAATCTTATGCGTCAATTTGCGCCGCATCTGAAATAACTCCCTTTAGGCTCAATGAAGAAGAACCAGAATTATTGGTTGAAGAAAAAGGCTGGTCAGATGGTGTCGGTCCCGTACGTGTAGTGTCGAGTTATGATGATATTGATGATGTTCTTACTGATGACGATACCGCAAATATGTATGTCGATGAACCTGAGATAGGCGAACCCGTATTAAATAATTCTGTTCAAAATACAGAAGAAGTAGATCTGAATAACGAATCAGAAGTATACCCTGAAAGTACATCAGAACATGTACCTCAGAGTACTCCTGATATTGCAATTGATGATGTCATTTCTATTTATGTATTAGCTAAATCAGATTGCTCGATTAAAGGCGTTGATATTTTAAAAGTTTGCCGCACATTAGGCTTAGAATATGGCGATATGAAAATATTTCATCGCCATGATCAAACGGAAGTAGGCAATATTATATTTAGCATGGCAAGTATTCAAGAGCCAGGGTGGTTTGAAATTGAAGATATGGATCAAATGGAAACACTCGGCTTAAGCTTTTTTATGCAAGCTAATCTGGTTGATAATCCTTCAGAAGTGCTTGATGACATGTTAATTTGTGCCCATGGGCTAGCGAGCACATTAGGTGCTACTTTATGTAATTCACAACGTAAAATTCTAAATGCAGCATTTACAAGTGAATTACGTGATAAAATTAAACAGCTGGAAGTGCTTAAACAATCTTCAATTACTTGATTGAAATGGCATATCCGCTTAATGTATATTTTAAAAACCGACGTATTATCATTGAATAATAGATGGGCAGCCTAGTCTTTTTATATTTTTTACAAATAACCGATGAGGCCTTTGGGTAAGCTGGCTATACAGCCGTTATTTTTCTTTTTGTTCTTATTATATTCTTTCTAATTTTAATTTCTTAGGTTGCATAATAAAAATGCCGAAGATCGAATCACGTATTAATCAGCTGCGCAGTCAGTTAAATCATCACAGTTACCAATACTATGTTTTAGATGATCCAGAAATTCCAGATGTGGAATATGATCGTTTCTATCGTGAACTTCAAAGCTTGGAACAACAAGCGCCTCAATTAATTACCCTTGATTCGCCAACTCAACGCGTTGGTGATAAGCCTTTAGAAGGGTTTACACAAGTAAAGCATGAAGTGCCAATGTTATCACTTGATAATGTGTTTAATGAAAGCGAGTTAAACGAGTTTAATAAACGTATTTTACAGCGCCTTGACCTAACAGAGGAAATTATTTTTGCAGCAGAACCGAAATTGGATGGCCTTGCGATAAGCTTGCGCTATGAAAAGGGTGTTTTAGTGCGCGCAGGTACACGGGGCGATGGTAAAACGGGAGAGAATGTCACACAAAATATACGCACAATTCATGCAATACCTTTAAAACTTTTTGGTCATAATTATCCTGAATTATTAGAAGTGCGAGGTGAAGTTTTTATGCCGAAAGCCGGCTTTGCAAAACTGAATCAACATGCTCGTGATAACAATGAAAAACCGTTTGCTAATCCAAGAAATGCGGCAGCGGGTTCGTTGCGCCAACTTGATCCTAAAATAACCGCTAAGCGACCATTAGCAATGTATTGTTATGCCGTCGGAAAAATGATAGGAGGAGCAGAACTCAGCTCACACAGTGAAATGTTGAATCAATTAAAGCAATGGGGTTTACCTTTATGCCAAGAGCGCCAAACTGTTTTAGGTGTTGAAGGTTGTATTAAATACTTTAAGCAATTATCCGAACAACGTGACTCACTGAGTTATGAAATTGATGGCATTGTGTTTAAAGTTGATTCACTTAAATTACAAAAAGAACTCGGTTTTGTTGCTAAAGCACCTCGTTGGGCCATCGCACATAAATTTCCGGCGCAAGAAGAAATAACCCAGGTTAACGCCATAGAATTTCAAGTTGGTCGTACAGGTGCAGTTACACCCGTGGCGCGTTTAGAACCGGTATTTGTGGGTGGCGTTACCGTGAGCAATGCCACGTTACACAACATGGACGAAGTGCGTCGTAAAGATGTACGGGTAGGTGACTATGTTATCGTTCGTCGTGCTGGCGATGTAATACCTGAAATTGTGCGTAGTGTGCCATGTGCATCTGGCGACATAAAACAACGTTCAGACCTTATAGAGCTGCCTACTGCATGCCCTATTTGTGGTTCGGATATAGAACAACTAGATGGTGAAGCCATTGCGCGGTGTAGTGGGGGCTTGTTTTGTGGCGCACAACGTAGAGAAGCGATTAAGCACTTTGCGTCCCGTAAAGCTATGGATGTGGATGGTTTAGGCGATAAGCTGGTTGAGCAATTGGTCGATGAAGGCATGATTGAGAATATGGCCGACTTATATTTATTAACGCCAGAAAATATTTCCAGTTTGGAGCGAATGGGTGAAAAATCGGCAAGTAATCTTATTGATGCGTTACAAAAATCAAAATACACTCAGTTAAACCGATTTATTTATGCGCTAGGGATTCGTGAAGTGGGTGAAGCGACGGCGTTAACACTGGCGCAATACTTTACCACACTTGAAAAATTGGCAACGACAGATGAAGAAACGCTTCAGAATGTTGAGGATGTAGGTCCAATTGTTGCTTCACATATTGTGCGTTTTTTTAAACAAAACCATAATTTACAAGTGATTGAAAAATTAATTGCGGCAGGTATTTATTGGGATGATATAGAAACAACAGAAAAAAAATCACAAATCTTAGAAGGAAAAACATTTGTCATTACAGGGACGTTAATAGACATGACACGCGATGAAGCAAAAAAAGCGCTTCAAGCGCGTGGTGCTAAAGTAACGGGTAGCGTGTCTAAAAAAACCAGTTATGTAATTGTGGGGGATAACGCAGGCTCTAAAGCAACCAAAGCGGAAGAATTGGGTGTGAAAATATTAGATGAAGCCGCATTGATTAAGTTATTGGCGTAACATTATTTTTTGAAATATTTTGGTACGAATTATTAAATTAAAGGTGATATTTATGGCTGTTTTAACCTATAACTGGCTCAATCAACTACCTAAAATAGAATTACATTTGCATCTTGAAGGGACCCTCGAACCGGAACTTATGTTTGAATTGGCGCAAAAAAATAGAATCACCTTACCTTTTGAATCAGTAGAACAAATTCGAAATGCTTATGAGTTTACTAATCTGCAGGATTTTTTAGATATTTATTATCAAGGGGCTAATGTTCTGCAACAAGAGCAGGATTTTTATGATTTAACCTGGGCGTATTTACAAAAGTGCAAACAACAAAATGTGGTACATGTGGAGCCATTTTTTGATCCGCAAACGCATACTGATCGAGGTATAAATTTTGCGACGGTGATTAATGGGATTACGCGTGCTTTGCAGGATGGAGAACAGCAGCTGGGTATTACGAGTCAACTCATTATGTGCTTTTTAAGACATCTAACGGAAGAAGATGCATTTACGACATTAAAACAAGCTGAACCTTATCTCGATAAGATAATTGCAGTAGGTTTGGATAGCTCAGAAAAAGATCATCCCCCAGAAAAATTTAATCGTGTATATGCTAAAGCACGCAGTTTGGGGTTACTGGCAGTAGCCCATGCGGGTGAAGAAGGTCCTGCAGCATATATTTGGACGGCAATAAATGACTTAAAGGTATCGCGAGTTGATCACGGTGTAAACGCTATGGAAGATGAGCAGCTGATGGTATATCTCAAAGAAAACAATATACCGCTGACCGTTTGTCCTTTATCAAATACAAAATTGTGTGTATTCGATGATATGTCAGCGCATAATATTATACAAATGCTAGAGCAGGGAATATGTGTGACAGTGAATTCTGATGATCCTGCGTATTTTGGTGGATATATGACTGAAAATTTTAACGCATTAGCGCAAGCATTAAAAATGAGTGCAACCCAGGCGAAGCATTTAATAAAGAACAGTATTAATGCAAGTTTTGCCAATGCTGAGAGAAAAATAGAAATGCATGCAATGTTGAATACAATGGCTAAGATTTAAGTGTCTTAAGTGTTTATAGATATAACCTGTCAGTTAGTATACATTACCACGCAAAGCGTGGGAACGAGATAAATTTACTGTTAATCAGGAATGATTCTCAGGTGACTTTGAGCTTGGAACAAATTAACTATACTGTAGTCTTAAGAGTATCTGGTTTAAAATGGTAGGAATTTATTATGAAAAATAGTTTATTGATTTTATTGTTTACGGGTATCCCTTTGTTAGCTGTAGCGATAGAAGACAAAGAAACGACTAAAAACAATGTTGTTGAGGTAGCTGAACAACATGTTTATTCTAAACCCTCAGATGAAGAGCTTAAAAAACATTTAACACCTTTGCAATATTCTGTTACACAACATGAAGCCACTGAACAACCTTTTAAAAATGAATATTGGAATGAAAAGAGAGAAGGTATCTATGTTGATATCGCCAGTGGAGAACCCTTGTTTTCATCGAAAGATAAGTTTAAATCGGGCACGGGTTGGCCAAGTTTTACCCGTCCGCTAGTGGGCGATAATGTTGTTGAACGTAAAGATAATGTGTTGTTTTTTTTACCTCGTACCGAGGTAAGAAGCAAAAATGGTGACTCACATTTAGGGCATGTTTTTAATGATGGCCCGAAATCAACCGGCTTAAGGTATTGTATTAACTCAGCTGCCATTCAGTTTATTCCAAAAGATCAACTAAAAGATAAGGGTTATGGCTCGTTTCTAAAAAGTTTTGGTTTAGTTTCAAACTAAAATAGTTTATAAAGCCTTTAAATATTCAATCTGGTAAGGTTTTTAACCAACCACTAATATCGAGTGTTGCATCTGCTGCGGAATTAGGAATCGTTTAAGACTTTTCAGATATAAAAAAGGGAAAGAAACTTTATATTGACTCATAAACAAACCAGATGAAGCGTACACAGAGAATGACATAGGCGATAGGGATTATCGTAACTCTGAAGTGCTGGCATCGCCCCGAAAATAAGATTTCTTCCGATTGACGAGAGCTGTAACATTCTGAAGTCCATGTGAAGCCGTGGCATGTGTTTAGAGGTGCATCGAGAACTTAGGAAATCCGGATGATTCCTGCGGATGCAGGTAGTGTATTGAATAGGAAGATGAGAGAAGCGATAATTTCTCGTTCTAATGCTTTGCGTTGGAATGCATATACATCTGGCCGATTGTCGTTAAACGGTTCAAATGAAATGAGTTATGTGATGTATGAATTTTCACGAAGGAGCGTGGGAACTAGAGAATCAAGTCGTTAGCGCTTAACTTAATAGCAGTGATGTGACACGCACCCTGTACAAATGGTTAAATAGGCGCAACCAACGCAGAAGTTATAAGGAGCGTTCTACCATTACGGCGAGCAAAACAAAAAACAATGGCACTAGCAGAAACATCAAATTTATTAAGCAATTTATATTGGATTACTCTTTTAGCAGTAATCGTGTCTTCAGCATCAGGTGTGTTAAAAGCTGGTGTTAAGCAATTTGATTTATTTGGCGTAATTATAATTGCAATAGCCACTGGTTTAGGTGGTGGCTCTTTACGTGATATGTTACTTGATAGACCAGTGTTTTGGATTCAAGATCAAATATTTTTTATAGCATCACTGGCCAGTGCAGTAGTAATATTTTTTGCAGCAAGGTTATTAAAAATATCACCAAAGCATTTTCTAATGGCTGACGCTGCGGGTTTGGCAACTTTCGGTGTGGCAGGTACATTGGTTTCTCTTGTTGCAGGCGCACCGGCATTGGTTGCAAGTTTTATGGGGGTTATGACGGGTGCAATGGGCGGTATTTTCCGAGATATTCTTTGCAATGAGCAACCAGTAGTATTTTCAAGCCCTCTTTATGCAACGGTTTCCTGGATAGGCTCACTATTATTTATAGGTTTGCTGTATCTAAATATTGATATAACAACATCTGCAATAGTTTCAGGTTTGGCTATATTTGTGTCTAGATTATTGGCTATTTATTATAATATTAGCTTACCAAAGTTTAGATTTAAATCTTAAAATGTGTGCAACACTAAATCACCTAACGAATAAGGATAAATCGTGAAACCGAAAGGATTCACGATCTTATCCGGTTGTTGAACAAGCCCTCTAGCCGGACCTTATATTATGAAAATATCGCATTTGATTTTAGGCTGATGAGTGCGTTTTTTTCTGTGCATATTTTTTTCAGACGAGACAACTTAGCTGTATGACTACGGCAAAAAAATTAATGTATTATTTAATTTCGTTCTCCTGTTTTAGGTAAGTAACAATTAACCCTAAATTCATAACGTTTTGGGTATATGTAGTCATTTAACTTAAAGAGCAAGCTTTCTGGCATGTTATTTCGTGGGTTACCTACAAAAGAAAATAACGTGTCTGGTTGATTATGTTTAGACTTTTGAAATTCTGGTTTTAATAAGGCTAATCTTACGGCTGTAGATTGGTAAATAACAGTATATTGTGAAGGGCTTTGTGTTGGATGATGAGCGGTTGAAAAACCCCGATCAGCCTTTTGATTGTTTTGAAAAACTCACTCGGCGCATTCAGGATATACGCACATCGCTTATAAACTCAGTTTCTGCTAGGTATTGATTTGTTGAGCTATTTTAAGTGTCGCTGAGGGTCTTGGCGGCCATGTAATACGCGGATAATTTCTACCGTCTTAGGCGTGACTCTGTAAAACAGGGTATGGCTTTCAATAGGTAGGCTTCTGGTGTCTGCCAGGAGTTCAGAGCGATCAACGCCTA
>UOFF01000103.1_pt1 | contig 24546 bp, 21 predicted proteins | sample 1990091 | NCBI WGS metagenome assembly UOFF01 (sample SAMEA4728526, study PRJEB27164) | hydrothermal vent metagenome | biome: marine basaltic hydrothermal vent biome; feature: marine hydrothermal vent; material: mineral | place: Pacific Ocean | collected 2011-06-14/2011-07-23 | depth 1741 m | reverse complement strand
CGTGCATCTAGAACAATGGGGCCTAAATAGACTGAAATACGATGTATTTTAGTCGCGTGAGAATAGTTATGGCATATTAAAACCCTGTGTGATGTCTTCTAGTTGAAACCTTAATCTAACAAAAACGTCATATTGTGATAAAACGCATAAATAATTGTCACAATTCTAGAAAGACAATAATTGTTTAGCATGAAATAAAAACAATTTTACACGCCTGTTGGTTATTTTTTCCCATTTGAAAAGGAGCGCCTCGATTGCGTAACTGATTAGGGTGGGTTTTTAATTGCGATACTCATAAAAACTAGCAAAAATAATAAGATTAATTATAACAAGCCCACCATAAGCAATAAGCAGCATAGTAAAACAAGCTAATATATAAATGAAAGGATGATTTTTATACGTAAGTATGTTTTCTTTAAATCTTATTCGCATTGTTTTAGGCAAAGCAATGGCACGAACATAAGCTAACGTTTTATACAAATAAAAAATGAATCCTGAAGAAAAAATAACTAACTCACCAGCACTAAAATGATTGCTATTATAGTAAGTCGGATCGAGTATTTTCTTATGTATATAATACTGAATAAGCAATAAAACAGTTGTAAGAGGCCCTGTAACCAATAACGATATTGATATTATAACAGTTATATTTTCGTATAATTCAAACATTTTTATATTGCTTCGTTCTTAATTACAAACACGGGAAATACCCAGTGCATTAATTACATTTACATCCACATAGTTTGATTTATAATAACTACCCGCAAAGTCACCCAGCCCCATAGATACGCCCGTAGAAACCAAGCCCCAGCCCAGTGCAGTAAACCAGCCCATTGGTGTTGCTATTAAGTAGATGCCCTATTAAATAACCACCAACGCCTCCGATAATGGTACTTGTAATCGACTTAACCGCTATTTCATTTTTTTCCGGCAATGATTCTGTTTCTGCTATTTCAAAACAACTCGCGGCTAAACCTAAACCCATTAATAGAGTGCCGCCATGTCCCGCAACATTTCCGATTGATTTTAAATTATTCAAATGACGTACCATTGGTTTGGTAGCGTCAGCGCTGCGACCGGGCGTTAATTTGAATGCTTCTTTAATTTCACCCTCGCCATAAATTAATGTTTCAATGCCATGGCCAAGTCTGTGTGCATAACTATTCAATTTGCTGGTTCTTAATTTATCAAACTGATACTTAGTAATTTCTTTTCGCTTATACCGGGCATAATCATCCGGTATCCCATTGAGTGCGCCCATATTAGTTTTTAGTGTGTGGCTTAGCGTAAATAACCGACGCCCGTTCCCGACAACCCTAATGAAAGTGAATTATAAATACCCGAAGTTTGCTTGATATTGTCTTGGCTTATGCCATCCATCAGCTGCCAGAGTTGCTTTATTTCTGATACGGCACTGGGTTCAATGGCTCCCATGCACATTTGTGGTGCCACGGTTCTGATGGCAACTAATTGGCCGACCTGTATATGATTTGCATTGGTAATATTCGAGTTATCAGCAAGGACTTGCTGCATCAGCACTGAGTGCTTGGTTGTTTTGTCCGTGTGATACTGGTTGATAATACCGCTCAAGGTATCACCTGATTGAACATGATGAAAGATAAGGTTCTGTGATTTTGCAGGTATTACAAATGCATTTTCCATAATAAGGCCGTTGTTATCATTTTAATTAGCACAACAGGTTAGCATAATTAAAGCATATCGTACGTAGAGGAAAGGGGTGTTTTGTTGTCAGACTATTGGCAGATTGATGAAAGCCACCTCATGTGGGTCCTTGGTTGTTCTGGTATAGCTCACCAATATGCCGGTTTTATCGCTTCCCGCTATCAACAAAGTATCGGAATGCCTTACGTGACTGTTTGCATAAATTCATAACGCTTTGGGTATAGCCGAAACCTTAACCTAACAAAACTGTCACTTTGTGACGTGACTTACAAATAATTGTCACAATAATTGAAATCTAATAATTGTTGAAAGTAGTGCTAACATCTTGTTTTAAATCGATATTATTACAATGCTAATATTTGGCGCTAAATGTGCAAGCTTTACTGGTAGCCCCTCAAAAGATGCATCTTATAAATATAATTTTTGTTAATAAGTGTTTATAAAAACAAGTAGTTATAGATAATGGAGATTTTATATGGTTTTGCTTCAAAAAGGTTTTACATTAATTGAGCTCATGATCGTTGTGGCCATTATTGGTATTTTAGCGGGCATTGCTATTCCTTCTTACCAAGGATATATTACCTCAACAAAAGCTCAAAAACTGGTCGGTAATTTTGAGTCTGCTCGAACATTTATTGCCAATGGATTTGCTAAAAATGAAGTGGAACTAGTTCAAGGTAAGTCATTGGCTCTTGGTACATTGACATTTCCACAGGATGAAGCAGCATTAATTATTGTACTTAATGCTAATGGAGCAACGGCACCAGATGGTGGGAATTCACCGTTTGCTGATACTTCTGTTGCTGCAATGGGTGTTATTGGTATAGACGTCGTGCAATCAGGTATTGGTTGGGTGTCTAATGATGCTGTAATAATTGATTTCGGTAGTTACCAGGGTATGGCGGGAAGTACGCTTACCTTAACCTATGATTAATTTTAATATTATTAAATGTCAACGCCTTTCAGTGTCCATGAGCTTCCACCTTCAATTGCTGCAGGGTGATGGCGATGAATCAAATTTTCCACGAAGCCAACTTTTTCATTAGGAAGGTCAACCATTACGAGTAATTCATTATGGTTGGTGGCATGCTTAAATGACGTTAAATGTGTATGAGGTTAGGTATAAAAAAGCCACCTTATTAAAATAAGGCGGCTTTTTAAAACATAAAGCTTGAAATAAGTTATTTCTTGCTTTCTTTGCGCTCTTTAGCTTCTTTAATAACTTCCTCGGCCACATTTTTGGGGCAAGGTAGGTAGTGAGAGAACTCCATAGAGAATTGGCCACGACCAGAAGTCATTGTGCGAAGGTCACCGATGTAGCCGAACATTTCGCTTAATGGTGCATCGGCTTTAATGCGTACGCCAGTAGGGCCAGCTTCTTGGCCTTGAATCATGGCGCGACGACGGTTTAAATCACCAATAACATCACCTACGTGATCTTCTGGTGTAAATACATCAACCTTCATGATAGGTTCAATTAACTGAGGGCCAGCTTTTGATATTGATTGACGATAAGCACCACGTGCTGCAATTTCAAACGCAACAGCTGACGAGTCAACCGCGTGAAAAGCACCATCCATCAGTGTGAATTTTACGTCTAGTAATGGGTACTCAGCTAAAACGCCTTTGCCCATCATGCCTTTAAAGCCTTTCTCTACTGCAGGCCAAAATTCACGAGGCACATTACCACCAGTCACTTTTGATTCAAATTCAAAGCCTGAGTTTGCTTCACCTGGTTCAATAATATAGTCAATCTTACCGAATTGACCAGAACCACCTGATTGTTTCTTGTGTGTGTAGCTATCTTCAATTTTCTGAGTGATGGTTTCACGGTAAGCCACTTGTGGTTTGCCGACGGTAACGTCAACACCATGAGTTCGCTTAAGAATATCAATTTTGATATCTAAATGAAGTTCGCCCATTCCACGAAGAATAGTTTCACCTGATTCTTCATCTGTGTTTACATAGAATGAAGGATCTTCCTGAACCATTTTAGATAGTGCTAAGCCCATTTTCTCTGAGCCACCCTTATCATTTGGTGAAATGGCAATTGAGATGACGGGATCAGGAAATACCATAGGCTCAAGTGTTGCAGGGTTCTTTTCGTCAGCCAGTGTATGACCCGTTTGAACGTTCTTTAAACCCACAAATGCCACGATATCGCCAGCTTGACAGCTACTGATTTCTTCGGCTTTATCAGCATGCATCATAACCATGCGGCCAATGCGCTCTTTTTTACCCGTAAAGGTGTTAATTAATGTATCACCTTTGTTGATAGTGCCTGAATAAATACGAACGAAGGTTAATGCACCAAAGCGGTCATCCATAATTTTAAACGCTAATGAGCGAACGGGTTTAGCGGGGTCAACTATTGCAAACTCACCGGTTTCAACGCCTTCTTCATCAACTTCAGGTTGAGGTGGCACATCAGTTGGACAAGGAAGATAGTCAACTACTGCATTCAGCATGGGCTGAACACCCTTGTTTTTAAAGGCAGAGCCGGTGTAAGTGGGGAAGAAGTCTAGTGCGATTGTGCCTTTACGAATACAGCGCTTCAGGTCTTCTTCAGAAGGTTCTTCGCCGTCCAGATATTTTTCCATTATATCATCGTCTTGCTCAACTGCCGTTTCAATGAGCTTTTCACGCCATTCTTCAACCGTATCAAGCATATCTTCGGGTACATCTTCTAATGTGTAAGCTTCAGGATCACCAGATTCATCCCATACCCAGGCTTTGCGAGTAATTAAGTCAACAATGCCCTTTAATTGGTCTTCAGCGCCAATGGGCAGAACCATTACGAGAGGCGTTGCAGCAAGAACATCTTCAATTTGCTTAACAACACGGTAGAAGTCGGCACCAATACGGTCCATTTTGTTGATAAAAATAACACGTGCAACAGCTGACTCATTGGCATAACGCCAGTTAGTTTCAGACTGAGGCTCAACACCGCCAGACGCGCAGAAAACACCTACGCCACCATCCAATACTTTAAGTGAACGATAAACTTCGATGGTGAAGTCAACGTGGCCCGGTGTATCAATGATATTGAACTGATGATCATCCCAGAAGCAGGTGGTTGCTGCTGACTGAATAGTAATACCGCGTTCAGCTTCCTGTTCCATAAAGTCAGTGGTTGCCGCGCCATCATGCACTTCACCAATTTTATGAATTTTTCCTGTCAGCTTTAATATGCGCTCAGTAGTCGTGGTTTTACCCGCATCTACGTGGGCAAATATGCCGATATTTCTGTAACGAGATAGATCTGTCATGTTCTTACTCTTAAATAAGTTAAATAATAATGTTGTTAATTAGCACAGTTAGCGCCAATCGAATATGTTTGCAAACTCATATTAATCAGCAACTTATAGAGGTGTTCTAAAGTTGAGTACGATTAAAAATGCGCCTAATTTCAACACGATGTATGTAAGCCATAATCCGTTAAAATGAAGGCGCGGATTATACTAAAAATGATTGCTAAAACATAGGGGATAAAGAAGATTAATTAAATCATGTAAATGTTATAGCACATCAAATTTGCCAATTAATTCCGTTTAAGCCATTTTTTTTCAAAAAAGCATTTATTTTTGAAAAGGGTTTGCTGCCAAAAAAACCACGATATGCCGATAACGGTGAGGGATGAGGTGAGCGAATAATCAGGTGCCTCTGGCTGTTAATTAAGCGGCTTTTTTTCTGTGCAAAAGCGCCCCACAAGACAAATGCCACCGGGTTCTCCTGATCGTTGACGGTTGAAATGATTTTATCGGTTAATGTTTCCCATCCTTTTCCCTGGTGAGAGTTTGCTTCACCCGACTTAACGGTTAATACGCTATTAAGCAATAATACTCCTTGGTTGGCCCAGTTTTGTAAGTTGCCATGTGGATTGGTGATTCCTAAATCGTCATTTAATTCTTTGTATATATTGAGCAGTGATTTTGGAATGGGATTCACTTCTGGCATAACGGAAAAGCATAAGCCATGGGCATATCCCGGTGTGGGGTAGGGATCCTGGCCAAGTATGACAACTTTAACTTTATTAAGGGGGGCGCTGTTAAGTGCATTAAACCAGTGCTTTTGATTTGGGAGTATATTGATCTGGTTACTAATTTCATTTTGTAGAAATGTCTGAAGACCCAGTATTTCGGTGCTGTTTAGTATTTTTGACAGCGGCGTTTTCCAGCTTTTATGCAGTTTAGGGAGTTTTATTGCGTTGTTCATGGCATATTACGGTTTAATTACAATGAGTAGTATAAAGCATGTAGTGCTAGGGAAGGGATGTATTTCCGTATGATTAACACAATTGGGGTATGTGCCTGGGCTTAAATTAAGTGTCATTCGGGTCATGATGCTATGAATCGTGTTCTGTTCTGAGTATACAAGATCAATAAAATTGACATAAAAGTTAATTTAATGTGTTTATAATAATTTATTGATATCAATATCAATTTTAAAGATTGACATTGATATCATTATTATCTAATATATTAATTATTATTGATATAGAGATTAATTTTATGAGTATAGCTGCACAATTGCTAACGCAAATTTTAGAGAAGGCTAAGCATAAAGGACTCAAGCAAAAAGAATTGGCAGAACGAGCCGGACTTTCAGCAGAATCACTTTCACGTGCTAAAAAAGCAGGTGACATGCATTTATCAAGTTTAGAGAGTTTGGCCAATATCGTTGGTTTAAAGTTGTGTTTGAGTTCTGATGAGCCGCTAATGAGCAAAATAAACAGCGGCTCTCTCTTTAAGTAGGCAACATGCAACGAGACAAACAAGCGGTTGTGTGGACACGGCAATCTGGTAAACCCGTTAAAATGGGTCGTCTGTATGTTACTCAAGCCGATTGTCGCTTTACTTATGAGTTGAGCTACCTATCCTCTAACCAGCCAGGTTTAGGGCTACTATATGCGCCTGACATCGTACAGGACAGCACTATCATTCGGCCAAGAACCGAGTTTTTTGATTTTTTACCGCCAATACAATCTCTTGTGCCTCCTAAAGGTGGGCATAACTTTCAACGCAAGTTAGTGCTGTCTTATTTGGCTAAAAAAGGCATTAAGCCATTAATAGGGTTAGATGCCGATTGGGAAATTTTAAAAATTGCCGGTCATGGTGCAATTGGTCATATTGATGTATTTGAAAATGATGACAAGGCATTGCAATGGTATGGTGCAGCTCCTGCAGTTGAATTGTTTGAGGTGTCTGAAAATTTGGGATTTTCACTAAAGGAAATGCTCAGGTGGTTAGATCAAGATGCCAGTGAGCTGATTAACATTATTGGGCCTACGCCCAGTGTCGGCGGGGCAATCCCTAAAATATTACTGAGTATTCCAAATACCGGTTGGGATAACCGCATTGGTTTACCCAGCCGCGGTTATGCCGCTAATATGACTGATGTTGTCGTAAAGTTTGAGCAAAACACCGCCTACCCAGGTATTAATGAGCTTGAAGCACTTGCACTTGATGTGCATAAGCAAGCGGGCTTTGATGTGCCAAGATATTGGCTGTCAAATATGCGTGGAATACCAGTGTTAGCCGTGGAGCGTTTTGATAGAGATGCGAGTAATAATTCGGTGTTTACAGAAACATTATACTCAATACTTGCCACTGGTGATTCAGATATAACGCATCACTATAGTTATAGTTATGATGCAATTGGCACCGCCATTGATAAAAGCCCGATGGCTATTATCAGTCAACGTATGCAAGGAAAGCGTAATTTAATGAAACGTTTAGTTTTATCTTTGCTTACGGGAAATGGTGATTTACATTTAGAAAATTTATCGGTTATGTTGCACGCTAATGAAGCGCAATTTACGCCAGTATATGACCCGACCCCGATGCGAGCCTATGCTATTCATAATATGTTATCAGTGATGCCCTTTGGTGATTATGGGCAATTGTTGAGTAATAGCGATGAACCGGTTGATTTAGTGCAAGCGATTCAACGTTTGGCAAAAAAATTTAGTATTACGCCTAGTCAGTTGCAAGAAATTATTGCATCGAGTTTGCATGCAACAGAAAATTTTAGTTATGATGTGGCTAATTTAAAAACATTACCCGAGTTAAACAAAAATAATCTCATTCAAATTATTTCGAAACTTAGAGCAAAAGTTGAAGTAATGAAATGAAAAAAGCACTTACTGTCGCCGTCCAACTTAACATCATAATTTTCCCAAATTAACTATCATATGATTGAGAAATAACAACTATTTTTATAGATTTCGCTAATTAATTTAAAATTAAATTATGATGGTTGTTTTATTTTGAAATAATTTTAATTTATTGTTGCTATATATAAGCGCGCTTACATTATTATCTGAATGAATTCATTAATATTACTTTAGTATTAGAATTTTATTTAAAGTTATCAAAATTAATTTAAATAAAACCTTAATACAAAAATAGAAATATTCTCTTAATATAGTTTATTAAAAAAGGTAATACTTTATGAAAATCAAATCATTATTTTCAATAACTGCGCTTGTAGCTGCGTCATTAACAAGCTCTGTAACAGTTGCAGCAGATTGTGGTTGGGTCGGTGTTCAGGTAAAAGATTGTGTTGTATTTGAAGGTTTGGGCGATTTTAAAAAAGTTTTTTATGGGCCTGGTAAATATGCAGTAAGATATCTAAATACTGCTTCATGGCTTGATTTTAATTTAATGCGTGCAACTTCTTTAGCTATTGGCGCATCATCTATTACGGTTAAAGATGTGAATGGTGTTGATATGACAGGTTTATATAACATTAGCCATGGTACTTATTCTACTGTTACAGGCGTTCCCGTTGGAACAGTAAGTTCAGATGCAACGTTTATCTATGACGTGAAAGGTAATAAGTCCGGTGATAAAGTTAAAGTGACAAATATTTGCTCATGGTCTGGTTGGTGCTAATATTTAAATTTAACAAGCTGACTCATAATCTTAAAAAGATTAGTTGAAAATAGAAAAGGTGTACAAGTTATTGATTCAAATAGCGTAATGAAAAAATGTGCAGTCACCTTATTGGTGATAAGCCATTTTCTCATATAGCTAGGCGAATTAAGAACTTGTGCAGACTTCTGTATATTAACTGATTTTTCTAGGATAATATGAGCCTGCTTGTTATTACTTATAATTAAATCAACCCGGTTAATGAAAAATAAATATTTTTTAACTAATTTTATGATCTAATAATTTTCCAAAGCATCAATATCTATTATGGATACATGTTTTCTATCAAAATCAATGATTTTTAATTTACGGAAATTAGACATGATACTGCAGACAGTTTCACGACTGGAAATGATTAGTGTCGCCATATCTTGATGCGTAAAACAAGGTTTAAAGTGATATCCGTCATCGTCTTTATAACCGATAATATTCGCCATTTCTAAAAGTAATTTTGCTAATCGATGTGGTACATCAAGAAGTGCTAGGCAGGCTTGGCGATAATCGCTTCGTTGGTGGCGTTGACTAATTAATTTTGCAACATTACGAGAAAAATAAGCCGATTTTTGTGTTAAGCGATCAAATAAATCAGCAGGAACAATACATAACTGACAATCAGATAATGCTGTTGCTTGTTGTACACGATAAGTTTGATTGAGTACTTCAAGTTCTCCAAATGTGCAATTTGGAATTTCAATAGATTGTCCGACTTCAATACCATTTTTTTGTAATTGAGATAGCATAACTAGACCTTTCATTACCAAATATACATTTTCAGTGGAGTCACCACTTAAATAAATTGTTTCGCGTCGTTTAAAGTGTTCTATGGTTGTTTTATCGATAAATTTTTTCCAGTAGGGTGCCGGCGAGTCTGTAAAAATATTATTATTTGAAATTAATGAATAATCTGAGTTGGCGGATACGGGAAAAACAGGAAGCAATGGACTATATTGATAATTAGTTTTTTTTGCGAGTTTTGGAAAATAGTGCTCAGGATCTTTTATTATTGATTTTAACATATTATTTTCCTCTATATCATTTAAGGCCATTACTTAAGTTGTTGGCCATATATTTAAGTACTCGCACTTTTTATTAAATGCGAATAATTAACAGATCTGCATTTCAGTCTTAAATCACTTATTAAAATAAAAGTTTCTTACAGGGATTCAAGGAGGATGATTTTAGACGTTAAATATGGCAGTGATCTAGACGGAAGAATACCTATATATGTATAGAGGAATGCGTATTATATAAAATTTGAATAATCGTTCAATAAAAGATAAAAATGTGTAATGTTTCTTAATTTGAATAAAATAGATGAAAAACAGCGCTCAATGGGTTGAGAAAACAAAATTTATTCTATAATACTTATGTTTTTATCTTGAATTAATGGGTTTTATATGAACTTAGATGGCTTAGCGTTGTCGCGCTTAAATTAAGCTGTTCATATAGTAAGTATACGTAAAAAGCCTATGTGTAGAAGCGTTTTCATGCCATAAATGGATATATTAATAAGGGATCTTTTCAATATACCCAAAACGTTATAAATTTAGGGTTAATTTTCTCCCTGACTTTGTTGAAACGCCTCTCAATAGCTGCATATGTGTCCATTTCCTAACGCCAAAATAGCGGACTCTGGAAGTGAGCTGAATAGTTACTGTATTTTTTAATTTTTTATGATGTTAGCTTCACTGCTTTTATTCTCTTCTAAGGTGTCGATTTCTTGTGTTTTTAGAGGAGTAATGTCATTTTCTTCCACTTCATCTTCGTCAATTTCGTTTATGACTTGTATGATTTGAGACGCTAAAGTATTTCCGCCTTTCGTGTAATAACGCACTTCGTATGTACCCGCTGCCATGGGAGCAGTGAGCGCTGTCGGGGAATGAATTTCTTTTCCTGTGACATAAACGGGGCTAAAAGATTTGTTTGTTTCGCTATTGAACAATGCAATCATATCACGATTGTTTTTGGGACCGGTCCAGTTTACATAAAACTTATATCCAGCAGTTATTATCTCTACGGTATTAATCGTTGCCTTTGCAGGCACTACGAGTATTGACTGACTGGCGAGCGTATAGTTATTGCTGATATATCTTACTTCATAGTTACCGGCTTGTTCAGGAGCTGCAATGAAGGCAGGTGAGCTAATGTTTTTTCCTGAAAAATAGGTGAAGTCATAACGTTTATGGGTTTGTGGATCATATACAGCAATCGTGTCTCCTGCATTGTCAGGGCCAATCCAGTTAACATTAAAAGTAGCGCCGGCAATAACTTCTCCATCAGCACCAATGGATGCTGATGCGGCTATTATTGTAATATTCTGTTTGGCGAGTATGGTGTTGTTTTCTGTTTGGTATCGCACTTGATACTCACCCGGATTTTCGGGTGCAGTGAGCTTTGCCGGTGAGATATCCTGCATTCTGAATACGGGGGTTGATGTTAGTTGATGATTATCGATATCGAAAATGGCGATGTTATCAAGCCTGTTATGAGGGCCTACCCACTTAACATTAAAGATTGAGCCGGATGTTACTTCTAGTGGTGAATCGATAATAGCGGGTACTATATCTAAGGGAGCATAGGCCAATACTTTATTCCCCGAGGTTAAGTAGCGTATTTCATAATGCCCCAGTTTGTTGGGTGTTTCTATTATTGTCGGAGATTTATCCTGGTTTCTGAAGGCATGAAATGAAAATAATGGCTGTTCTGTTTCAAGATCAAACAAGGCTATTTTATCGTATAAATTTTTAGGGCCGGACCAGTTTATTTGAAGTAATGTTTTTGCCAATGTTTGCTTGTTGGTGTCGATGTTTGCCTGTGCAGGAACAACTTTGATAATTGCTTTTGCAAGTGAGCGGCCATCACCCAATTGATAATGAACCTCATACGTGCCTTCAAGCTCAGGGGCGATAAGCTGGCTGGGTGAAACTCGAATCGCATTGCCCAGATATTGGTAATGATAAAATTTTTCTTGTTTTTCAGATTTTATAATAAGTTTATCGGTACTGTTTTCAGGGCCTTCCCAATTTATTTCAAATAAAGAGCCGGCAACAATTTTCTCTTCCGGATCAACCAATACGGATGCATCGGCTAACTTTAGTATGGGTTTTTGAGTGACAATGGTTTTAATTTCATTAAGTGCAATTTTTAATTCATCGGGTGTTGTTGCTTCTAAGTAAATGCCACCAGTTTCCTGTGCCAAACAACGTAAACCTTCGGTGTCTTCTTCTGGTGTATTAAAACTAATAACGTGAGCGGTTAGGTTTTTGCCCGCTTTTTTAAGCGCTCTTACAGATGCACAAGGGTTAGGGTCGCAACTATCTCGACTGCCACTGATTAATATAATATTGGTTTTATTATTTCGGTGGTCAAGTAGTTTAGCTGCACTTTGTACAGCGGTCATATAAGGTGATTCACCTTTCGCTTTAAGTTGATTAAGTTTATTTAGAAAGGCATCCTGGTTAATGGTATCAATAGGTTGAAGCAGGCTAATATCATTACAGTTAGAGTTGCCATTAACACCATAGGCCATCAATCCAAGGGGGCTTTCTTTATTCCAGGTTGCAATTGTATGTCCAACAAGAATAGTTTCAATTTTTAAACTATCAACATTTTGATATTCTTCACGCATAAATCTTTCAGTTTCATGAAAAATATCAAGCATGTTTTTTGAAGCATCAATAATTAATATACTGGGGTCTGTTAAAGTATTGGGTGTTACAAATGATTCGGTTAATGTTGATTCTGTGGATAATCGCCCAAGCTCATCAGGAAGGTCTGATATCTTGCTGCTTTCAATACCGGTTGTATCATCTATGGCGTCGGTTTCGACGGCAACAGGAGAGTCATTCGCTTCTGCAGCGTATAATGCCATGATGAAAAATAAGCCGGAAAAAAAACCAGCCAATAATAATATTTTTCTGATTATGTGCATGCTAAGTTTTCCTCTTAAGGCTTCATCTGATCTTCACGGGGGCCTTTACTGAAGTAGGCATCTGCAAGTTCTTCATCAACTTCCAGCTCTGCTGCATTGTATAATGCAAGTTCATAATCAAACCAGCCTTTTAGGCCTGTTTTGAGTGATGCGACCTGGTTAAATCCCATGCATTGCATCGTATATGCGGCAAGAGCACTACGGTTTCCTGACCTACAAATAATAACTATATCTTTATCACGGCCATTGGCTAATGCAGGTACAGTATCCTCATAATCCCATTCACATGCCGCTTCTAATATCCCCCGAGGAACGTTAATAGAGTTTTTGATATGGACGTTGGCATACTCTGAAGGCTCAGTTATATCGATTAATAGAATATCTTCATTATTATTTGTTTTTTCATCTAGGTCCCAGGGGAACATTTCTTTGATTCCGGGCAGAACATCATCAATAAGTGATCTGAAGGTTTTCATGTTTATGACCCTTTTGATTGTTTTTGTCTAAGCCCTTGCTCTACGGCTATTACCGCAGCTTCCACTCGAGAATGTACTTCAAGTTTACGTAAAATAGCTTTTACATGAAGTTTTACCGTACCATCAGAAATGCCTAGATTACGGGCGATGACTTTGTTACTTTGTCCATCTGCCAGTAAGCATAAAATTTCAAGTTCACGTGGGGTCAACGCTGAGAAGGGGGTTTCTTTTTGTTTGACTTCAATTGGTTCACCTTGAACCATTTTGGCGAGTACATCTGTTAGTCCATGAGCAACAACGCTTTTGCCTTTTTCGATATCCCGTAATGCACTGACTAATTCGTCTGGCTCCATGTCTTTTAATAAATAGCCTTGCGCGCCATTTCTTAAAGCTTCAACTAAATCTTGTTCTTCATTACTCGTGGTTAGCATAACAATGGGGATAGTCACTTTCTGTTCTTTGGCTTTTTGCAGCACTTCAAGTCCGTTCATATCTGGCATGCGTAAATCCAGTAAAACAATGTCCGGTTTAAGTTCTTCAATTAATTCCAGACCTTTAGCCCCTTCAGCAACTGCATCGATTACCTCAATACCCCGCTGTTCTAATAAGCCTTGTAAACCGACTCTAAAGAGTGCATGGTCATCAATAATTAATACGCGCATACTCAAGAGCCTATCTCCGATAATCTTTGTAGTGGGTCGTGATCTGTGTCACTGCTATAAGTGAAATTAATTTCAATCCGGGTGCCTTCATCGAGGTCGCTTTCAACGCGGAAATCACCGCCTAAATAATTTGCTCGTTCTTTCATAATGCTTAAACCGACATGTTTGCCAGGGTGGTCACTGGGTTTAGGTGTTTCAAATCCACGACCATCATTCTCAACTAAAATATGGTGATTACCATCGCCGTCACAACGAAACATTAAGCGTACATTTTTTGCGTTGCCGTGCTTACGGATATTGTTCATCGCTTCTTGTACGATACGGAAAATATGCATTTCCATATTGGGTGGTAAATCAGAATGGTCCCATTCTTTTTGCAGTAAAAAATGTGTGTCTGATTCTTTACGCATGCGAGAAATTAATTTCTCGACGGCAGAAAGAAGACCCTGTTTATCTATTGGAGTTCGGCAATGTGCAATGAGTTCACGTAAATCGGAATACGCTTCGTCTAATCCATTTTCCACTTGTTCGATACCGCTAATGGATTGATATTCAGCAGTAGGTTGTAGGGTTTCATCTAATACGCGCACTTGAAAACGTAAACTTGCCAGCGTTTGAGCTAATGAGTCATGTAATTCATTAGCAATTAAACTGCGCTCTTGCATGATAATCATGCGCCGGGATTCTTGGTCTTGTTTGGCTTTTTCAATGGAGTTAAATAGGTGGTTGGCAAGCGTAGAAAATAATTCATATAAATCATTTTGGTTGCTCAAGGGCAATTGATTTAATTTAATACGCACAACACCCAGAGTGCGATTGTTTTTGCGAAGCGGTAAGTAATAAGAACGCTTGTCATCAGAAATATCACATTGCAGTATTTCTGCTAAACGTGTGACGTGCTTATTGTCATGAATAATAGTGTTATTGGTTAATGTATCAGATAACTCATGTGTAATTTTAATACGTTTTTGTTGTGAAACTATTTTGGGGTCGATACCTGAACCGGTGATGTATTCAAGCCAATCATTAACGGTAATTAACCAAACCGAAACATTATGAGCATGTAGTTCGGTATACGTTTTTTTGCAAAATAAATTGAGTATTTCTTTAAGCTCGTGGCCTGCACTGACACTGGTAGAAATGCTATAAAGAATTTGTTGCGCTTTATGCTGCTGCTGGCTATTGCTGGCGTGTTTTTTTTGATTGCTCATGGCAATCATGGAAATACTGATAAAAACTAAGATTATCAGTATTATTTGAACGTATAAAGCCAATGTTTTGCTGGTTTCAGTATTCACTAACCATATGCTGCTAAGGATTAATGCAACCAGTAAAACAAATAATGCTGTTATGCATTTAAATAAATGCCAGTCAGACATTTTTTTAACTTCTAAATAAAGACGCTCTGAAAAATGCATTTTTATACTATCATCTACTTATAATAATGTGTCGAAAATGTAAACCAGACGATAAACTCGATTTACAATTCGAGGTTATCGATTCTAAAAATCATTCTGTGGGTTTTACATAATTAGGGTCATTTGGGTTCATAAAAATAAATTGTTCTTTACCGTCTTCTATTTCCACAAAGTCTATAGTCATGCCATTCATAAATTCATTAGCGGTGACAGAAACAATCAGGTCAACGCCTTCTGATGTATGTTTTACATCAGTTTCTTTTACATCATCAAAACCCATACCATAATGGTAGCTACCGTCTTGCATGAGCGTGCAGGCTAAGCGTAGGGGAAGGCCATCTAAATTGCCTTCTTTAGCTGAGTGCTGAATCATTTTTGCAGCTGTGGGTGTTAATTTGATCATATTCATATTAAATATTCCGATTGTTCTTGCAGTGTTGCACAAAGCTTATAAAACGTGTGGCCCAACGGTTAGCTGCGGTGTCGCGTAAGTGCGCATAGCATGCCAAGGTATTATTTATCACTATACCATCAGATTCACCATTGATACCTGAGCCTCTTTTGACCTGATAAGCAAATTTTACATCAAGTTCAAGGTTTTCGAGAGCAGAATAATGAAATTCATGTGCTGCGATAGTTTGTTCGGGTGAGATTGAGGCGATTGTCTCATCCGTTTGGGTGGTTTTTGAGTTCTCTATGGCTATATCATCCGTTACATTCCCATCCGTTACATTCCAGGGGTGATCAGCTGTTTCTAGCAGTTTAACGTAGCCTCGACCTTGAGGGCGTTTATGCATTATGCAATCAGCTGGTAAAAATCCGACCATTTCACCCGTCTGGTCTTTCCAGCTAAGTTGTCGGCTTAAGTACATTAAGCCGCCACACTCGGCATAGCAGGGTAGCCCGCCCTCGAGAGCCTGCTTAATTTGTGAACGCAGTGTTTTATTTGCCTGGAGTTCTTTAATGCGTGTCTCAGGAAATCCACCGCCAATAAAAAGGGCGTCTATTACCGGTAGGGTGTGATTTGTAATGGCATTGATTGTGACTAGTTGGGCGCCTGTGGCGCGTATGGCATCGAGATCCCCTGGATAATAAAACCCAAATACCGCATCTTGTATTATGCCGATTCTAAGGGGGGAATTGATTTCAATTAGTTGTTGTTTAGATTCAGCAGGTGGTGATATCTCGGGGGTTTGACTGGCAATGCCACGTAATAGATTTAAATCAACCTGGTCTTTTATAATATCTCGAATTTGATTAATTTTTATATCGGCAGAATCATCTTCATTGCTCGGCATTAATCCTAAATGACGTTCATCTATTGATAAGGCTGAATTTTTATACACCGAGCCAATGACTTTTACATCGGTGTAATGTTCGATAACCGAGTGTAATTTTTGCTCGTGCCGGGTACCGCCCAGTTGATTCAAGATAACGCCTGCAATATTGATATTTTTACCAAAAGCTTGATAGCCTAAAATCAGGGGGGCTATACCGCGTGTCATGCCACGTGCATCCAGTACCAAAATGACAGGTGCATTAAGTAATGAGGCGAGGGCTGCATTTGAGTTACTGCCATCTAGGTCTAAACCATCATAAAGGCCTTTATTTCCTTCAATAATGGATATATCAGCCCCTTTTGAATATTTGGCAACCGTGTTTAATATTTCATTTTGTTGCATGGTATAAAAGTCAAGATTATGACAGGGACGCTGAGAGGCTTTACTTAACCACATGGGATCAATGTAATCCGGGCCTTTTTTAAAAGGCTGTACAACAGAGCCAGACTCAGTGAGCGCAGCACATAAGCCAATGCTTAAGGTCGTTTTACCGGAAGATTTGTGTGCTGCTGATATTAAAAAGTATGACATTGTTATTTAATAAAAATTTCCATAATTAAACGTGATACACGCAAAAAATTAATATGTAAGTAAATGAGTTATGTGAATTTACATGATTAACGTTTAATAAAATAGCTCTTTACAAAAACAAACGGCCCGAAGTAAACTCCGGGCCGTTTTGATATAACACTAAGAATTGGTGTAAACCTACTCAGCTTTATGGTGTGGGTCAGCGATAGAATCTTCTAATGACACGGGTAAGAAACTCAACACCTTTATTCCCAATGCAATCATTATTAATGCCATTGCAACGCCACCAAGGCCTAATAGAATTTCAGGTAAGCTGGCTGAATATTGTGACACAACACCATCAAAGAAAGTCGAACTTACAACTTCCATTCCTGGAAACATTTCCAAAGGATAGGCTTGGCCAGCAATAATGATGGTATAAATAGTTGAAAGACCACCTACGGTAATTAATATCGAAGCTGCTGTTAATGCCTTACGGCTATTTTTAAAGTTGGGTAAGTAGATAAGGGCGATAGGCACTAAGCTGCCTAATATAATTTGACCAATCCAAAAAATATTTGAGTAAGTTGAACCCCCATTTTCACCTAATAAAATAAACTTTTCATAACCATGATGTTCAGTCGCATACAGGTTAGTTAAGTGATAAACAATGACAAAGTATAATGTTGCAAATACGAAAGTACCTAATAAGCTACGTAAACGATTAACAATAACATCACCTAATGGACGTCCTGTTCCGTTATATGAAGCCAGTAGCACTAAAATAAATATGGCTAAGCCGAATGAGAATGACATAATAACGAACATAGGTGCCATCATTGCCATGTCATAACCAGAACGAGCAACTAAGAAGCCAAATATTGAGCCTGTACCTGTTGTTAACGCTAGGCGCCAACCAAAAGCGGCAATACCCGCATAACGGCTGTATTTTTTCATCGTGCGATCAAGCATAAACCAAGCATACACACCCACAATGGCGAAGAAGCCATTATATAAAATCATGTTCCATGCAAAGATAGATTTGAAGTTATAATAGGTCATTGCAATAATTAGGCGATCAGGACGGCCTAAATCGAGTACCAATACCATTAAACCACCGGTTAGTAATGATAATGCAACTAAGGTTGAAAGCGGTGCTAGTGGTTTATATATTTTCTTCTGAAAGACAGAAGATATCGAGGCAATATTAAGTGCGCCGGATGCTGCAACAATTAAAAATACCGCAAATACATGAGGTAACCCCCAAACAATTTGGTTGTCCATGCCCGAAACCCAGTGGCCTTCGTGCTCCATATATAGCATTGCGCCTACTGCGCCAAGTACGAAAACACCTAATAGGGCGATTAAGCCCATGTAGTTGATGCTGTTACCTTGAATTTGTTCTAAATGTATTTTTTTCATAATGATTTCATCAAATGAATAATTATCATATTGTTATTCCGAAGCAACTTCGGAACCCCTCTAATTATTTACAGCGCTAAAGCTTGCTTTAGCGCTGTAAATAATTAGATACCTCTGTAACGAATGCCTGTATTTAAGCCAAGATCTGCACGTATTTGCTTGCCACCGTGAAGGGCAAGCTGTTTAGATATTTCGCTTTCAGGGTTTTTAATGTCACCAAAAATTATGGCGCCATTTTCTGCAGCATTACAAGCTTCAACACAAGCCGGTGTGCCATCTTCATCAACACGGTGAACACACATTGTGCAAGACTCCACAGTGCCTTTTCCGCGAGGTTGATAGTCAACTGTAGCGTCTACCGTTTCATGTGCAAAAGAGCGAGCTTTATAAGGACAAGCCATCATACAGTAACGACAACCGATACAAATGTGGCGGTCTACAAGCACAATGCCATCAGCACGTTTAAAGGATGCACCCGTAGGGCATACATCAACACAAGGCGGTGTTTCACAATGTTGACACATTAAAGGCAATGAAATTTCGTGTTTGGTTTGCTTGTCACGTAACGTTACTTTACGAATCCATTGTTGGTCTGTTCTAGGTCGACCATGTGATGCAATGCCGTTTTCAGTATTACAAGCTGTTACGCAAGCCGTGCAACCACTGGCACATTTTGAGGTATCAATTAACATACCCCAACGAACCGCATTAGTCACTTTTTGGTCAGCAGGTTTAGCAATTGCAACCGTATTTAAGAAAACGCCAGGTGCAATGGTTAACGCCGCTGCAGCAGTTGCAGATTTACCTACAAAACTACGGCGAGAAGTGTTTATTTCAGAGTGACTCATTGCTTTTTCCCTGTAGATATTGGCGTTGACGTTTTAGCACCATGGGGGTTTGGGCCTAATGGGCGTTTTCCCATTGGGCGGTCCATATGGCATTGGAAGCAGTCAATGCTTACACCGGCAAAGTTATGACAGCTACTGCAAAAGTGCTCGTCGTCACCAAACCGGGCTTCAGAATCTTTAGGTACATGACAGTTTATGCATTCTTTAAGACTATAAGTCTTAGTACGAATGCCGTCATGCATAGTTGCATCACGTTGATGAAGAATATACTTCATGTGATTTTTTTTCATTTCATCTTCAGGTTGCACGCATTCCGTAGATCCATTAGTAGGATGTGGAACCTTAGGTGCAAAAGAGGGTTTTTCGCCAGCAAACGCAAAAGCGGAAAGAGCCAACATGGCCATTCCCGCGAATGTGATTAAAGTGTTATGCATGCGACGTCTAATCTGCAGCATTAGTAACTCCAAAAGTTAAAATAATTAGAGAGTTTATGTTTATTGATCAAACATTAACTCACTTCGTTTATTCAGCACGGTTGGCTGAATTTTTTGTGACTTTGTAGGTCTTAGTCACTGGATTCCTGCCTACGCAGGAATGACGGTATTTTTAATTCTATTTTTAAACTGTTACAGCAGAGGGTTGCTACTACATAAATATTCAGTTTATCTATATGAGGCTTCAGTGAAAAGTACTGAAACCTCACAGAGGCAAAAGAGGAATTATTTATTCACCCATACCCATATCGATGTAACCCGTAGGGCATACATCAGCACAGATATGACAACCAATACATTTCATGTAATCAGTGTCTACATAACGACCGGTTGTAGATTGGTCTTTCTTAACACGGAATACCGCATTTTGTGGGCAGAAGATAACGCAGTTGTCACACTCAAAGCACATGCCACAACTCATGCAACGATTGGCTTCAGCAACTGCACCTTCTTCAGCTAAACCATTCATACGTTCAGCAAAATGACCTAATACTTGTTCGGATGTGGGGACATCTTCTGTGCGCAAATTACGTACTTCATGTTCGAAGTGTCCTAAGAACATTTTTTCAGTTGAAATAATTTCTTTGTTAGAACGATCTTCGTAGTTATGAATTGCATAGTCGCTGCTATCTGTACCACGTTGTTCATCTGCACCTAAATTCTTTTCAGCAAAAGCCGTAGGAACCATATCCGATTCAGTTAACTTATCCATAATGTTGAAGTGATGCACGTCAACTTTAGGGCGTTTCGTCATATTAGTCTGTTCGATAAATTGCTTAATGGTTTCAGCAACAACAGAACCTTGGCCAATCGCAGTCGTTAACAAGTGAGGGCGTACAATATCACCCGCTACAAAGTGACCCGGTTTCCCCGGAACTTGGTAAAACTTATCAGCGTCAATTAATGAACGACCATTGTCCATGTCTTCAACGCCTTCAAGGTCACCGAACTGACCAATAGCAGATACGATAAGATCACATTCAACGATGTATTCTTTGCCGCCTTCAACCGCAACAGGTGCGTTGTTTTCAAATTTGCTATCCACTAATTTAAGTGCCGTTGCACGGCCATTAGCATCTTTAATGATTTCAATAGGCATCACTTCGTTCATGATAGTTACGCCTTCGATAATAGCGTCATTTACTTCATGTTCAGCCGCCGTCATTTCATCTTGTTTGAAAAGTGCTGTTAATGTAACGTTAGTGCAGGCTTCTTTATCAGCATCAGCGATATCAGCGTGCTTAACACGACCTTCAGCTGAATCTTCTGGTTTTTCATCGCCCATATTTTTCAATGTTCCGATACGACGAGAAACAGAAACTACATCGATAGAAGTATCACCACCACCGACACATACAATCTTTTTGCCTGTGTATTTCATTTCGCCTTTGTTGAATTGCTCAAGGAAGTCAACAGCGGTTACACAGTTAGGCACGTCTTTCCAGTCTTCTATAAATAGACCACGGCCATTCTTGCAGCCTAATGCCCATAATACGGCATCGTAATCTTTTTCAAGGTCAGCAACAGAAATGTCTTTGCCAACACGTGTATTTAATTTTGTTTCGATGCCACCCATATCAAGGATACGCATACATTCGTGATCCATTACGTCACGAGGCGTACGATAGCCCGGAATGCCGTAACGCATCATGCCACCCAGTTCTGAGTGATCGTCAAAAATAGTAGAACCAATACTAAACTTACGTAAGTGATATGCTGCAGACATGCCAGCAACACCACCACCGATGATAGCCACTTTTTTATCGCCTAAATCAGGAAGACCGCTAAATTTATATTTTTCAGCGAATGCACTGTCACCAATGTATTGTTCTACTGAGTTAATACCCACAAAGTCATCAACATCATTGCGGTTACAGCCGTCTTGACAAGGTGCGGGGCAAACACGGCCCATCATGGAAGGGAAGGGGTTAGCACTAGTCGAGCGCTGGAATGCATACTCTTCTTTAGTCATACCTTCTGGTGGAGTTTCAATGCCACGAACGATATCTAACCAACCGCGAATGTCTTCACCTGAAGGGCAGCTGCCCTGGCAAGGTGGGGTGCGATGCACGTATGTAGGACACTTATATGAAGTATCTTCTAAGAAAATCTTGTCGTGCATGCTTGACCATTCAGAATCGCCTTCTTTGTAGCGGCGATAAGTCAAGTTGTTAGTCTGCATGTCTTCTTTGGAAGTGGCCATGCTATTCTCCTATATGCTAAACCGTATAGTTAAAAATTAAGTTACCGCAATCATACGCATTTATGGGGATATGTCTCTTTTGAAAAAGAGGTATTTACTTTTGTAAATATATCTAATTCAATTTTTGACTATGACCATAAATAACAGTATTACGCTAACAAAATCGTTTATAAAATTTTATGTTGTTGCTTAGTCTTCAGGATCAACTTGACCCTCAAGAACAATTGCATCACTTACTAATTGGTGAACACTGACAATTTGGTCCATATTGAAGCCGTAATAGGGCAGGACTTTAGTAAATTGACTTTTACAAATAGCGCAAATAGCCGCCATATGTGTGACACCACTTTCTTCTTTTGCATTAATTAAAGCCGTTGCACGAGGCAATATGCCTTTAATGCGTAGTTCCATTAAGTCATCTGTTAACAGACCACCGCCACCACCACAACAAAAAGTTGCATCATGAATGGTGTCTTTTTCCATATCTACGTAGTTATTACAAACCGCTTTAATAACTGCACGTGGAATGGTGAACTGGCCGCCGGGCTCTGTGCCCATACCTGAACCACGAGCTACATTACATGAGTCGTGGAAGGTTACGGTTTTATCATCATTACGTGATTTTTCGATTGTAAGCTTATTATTTTCAAGCAAATCAAGTGTGTATTCACATATATGCTGAGGAATAGGGTAATTTTGATCCAAGAAATCAAAGGGACCTGCCAGTGTATTTAAAAAACTGTAGCCTACACGCCATGCATGGCCGCACTCACCATAAACAATACGTTTTACACCTAGTTGTAATGCCGCTTCACGTATTCGCATAGAAATACGTTGCATGTTCTCATATGAACCAATAAATAAACCAAAATTACCGGCTTCAGATGCAATAGAGCTTAATGTCCAGCTTGCCTTAACTTGGTGGAATACTTTAGCGTAACCAATGAGCCCATCAATATGAGGTTCTGCAAAAAAGTCAGCAGAAGGAGTGACCAATAGAATGTCGGCGCCTTTAACATCAAGTGGAAATTTAACTTCTACTTCAGTATCATATTCAACATCTTCTTCAAGACCTTCAAGTACATTAGCTAATGCTTTTTCAGGTAAACCTAAGTTGTTACCAATGGTAAATACTTTGCCAATAATTTCATTGGCGTATTTTTGACCACGACCAATGTGCGCTAATATTTCACGTGCAGCCATAGTCACTTCAGCAGTATCAATGCCGTAAGGGCAGAACACAGCACAACGACGGCATTCTGAACATTGGTGGAAGTAGCTATACCAATCTTGTACGACATCTTCAGTTAAATCTTTAGCGCCGACGAGTTTAGGGAAAAACTTACCTGCAAAGGTGAAATAACGACGGTAAACACTACGTAATAAATCTTGACGTGCAACAGGCATGTTTTTAGCATCACCTGTACCTAAAAAGTAATGGCATTTATCAGTGCAAGCACCACACTTTACGCATGAATCCATAAAGACTTGAAGACTACGGTATTTACCTAAAAGATCACCCATCTTATCGAGTGCTTTTTCCTTCCATCCATCAACCAAAACATATTCAGGCATAGACTTTTCGTCTTTCTGAATTTTTTTACCAATATAGCCCATGGCTTCCTGGAATTCTGGCTTTGCCACAAAAGGACTTAGATGGCTCATTACACCATCTTTTGGTAGTGGTACTACCGCATACTCTTTGACTTCAGGAACTTCGTAATCAGCCACTATGGTTTCCTCGTTGTTTGAACCCTATGTTCAAAATTAAATCGTTTTAATCTGTTGAGCTACTTGTAGGTGTGGCTCAAGCATAGTTTTTTTTGTAAATTATTACTTATTCAGCATTTTTTTCACGAGATTTTAATAACTCATCATAATCGTTACGTGAGGATTCAAATTTCTTTGCCCATTCAACAATGTGACGTTTTTCACGTGGATTATCAACTTGATTACGCGTAGGGGCAAAAAATACACCTGGAATATGTAATAATTTACTAATGGGTAATATAAATCCTAAGGCTGCAACTAACAGAAGGTGAACTACCAGTGCTGTTCCTTCAGGTAATGATTGAAGATCAAAATTCATGATACCTAGCATAAATATTTTCACGCCAACGATATCGACGTATTCAATAAAGCTCATAACAAATCCACTAAGTGCTATGGCTAATATCAGTAACAGCATCAAGTAATCTGATGGAGCTGAAATATAACGCACACGTGCTACTAAAAAACGACGTGCGAGTAAACCACCCAAGCCTATAATCATACCGAAAGCGGCATATTTACCCGCGGTTTGAATAATCCATAATCCAATAATAGGCATCATAAAGCCGAGAGGGCCTTCAGGGTCAATGACATAACGTAAATGACGGATAAAGGCTAATGCGAGAGATACGTGGAATAACCAGCCAAAAACCCAAGTCCATTTGCTTGCGCGAAATAACGATGCAAATAAAACAACTTCTTTTGCTAGTCGTAAAGCGACACCGCTTTTTGTTTTAGGGGCGGGTGTTACCGGTATTTTTAAAGGGGCTGGCGTTGTGCTGTACTGTTTGACTTTTAGAATTATGCCAACGATCATCACGATAGTGGCTAAAGATAACAATACTGCAATTAAG
>UOFF01000209.1_pt1 | contig 25350 bp, 20 predicted proteins | sample 1990091 | NCBI WGS metagenome assembly UOFF01 (sample SAMEA4728526, study PRJEB27164) | hydrothermal vent metagenome | biome: marine basaltic hydrothermal vent biome; feature: marine hydrothermal vent; material: mineral | place: Pacific Ocean | collected 2011-06-14/2011-07-23 | depth 1741 m | reverse complement strand
AGCTCGATTACTGTGGATAGTTCCTTTAACTTTGATAATTATGTTTGTCTTGCTTATTTTGGCATTTAAATCAGTAAGCATAAGTTTTTTAGTTTTATTATCCGCCCCTTTTGCCTTAACGGGTGGCATTATTTTACAATGGTTTCAAGGCCACCCTTTAACCACCGCGGTCATTATCGGATATATAGCTGTACTTGCGGTGGCCATTCAAACGGGCATCATTATGATTGAATTTATTCGTGAGTCTCTATTGCGAAAACCCGACAACCAAACAACCATGGATGCCGTAATTGAGGGATCTATTGCACGCCTACGCCCCAAGCTAATGACCGTTGCAACAACCGTAATCAGTTTAATACCCATAATATTGATAACCGGATCTGGCATGGATATAACCCTCCCTATCGCTTCACCTACTGTTGGCGGCATGATTAGCTCTACAATTTATGTGTTATTTTTAATACCTTGTTTATTTGCTATTGCTCAAGACTTTAAAAAATAATTAACCAAAATAACAGAGCCGTATATTTCTATATATAAATTAAACCGCTACTAAAAACTTAATTATTTTTACTTCTCACTTGCATTTCCTAAAAAGTCACCTATAACCCTTTACAAGATACAACAATAGGCTTAAAGCGATTAAAATGGATACCCTTTATGCGCATTTCTCGAATATTTTTACAAACTTTATTCTTCATCAGTATTATCAGTTCTTTTTTTTTACCATTAGCCACCGCACAATCACTAAAGTTTCAATCAGAACCCATTGAACTATTAGTCGATTTTCAACTTGAAGGTCATTTTTTTGGTCTCACTGAGGAAGGTTTGCCCATTTATACCTTAGGTGGCCCAGGCTATGCTCCCTTAGCTATTTTACCTTCAGCAGAAGTCACCGATATTATTATTCCAGATCACCAAATAACCGAATTAACCGGTGCTCAAATCACCTTTGAAGGTGAATTCGAAGATCCTATTATTCGATTTACGTGTTTACAAAATAGCTGCAATATTAGTATTGGTGGCTCCATATTCACTTCGCATGCGGGGTTAAAGTTAGAAGGACGTGCTGCTAATATTTGGGGCCCGGTAATCAATAATCCAAACTATGATCCTGATAATGAAATTTACCCTATACGTATAATGGGGTGTGGTGGATTAACTGAAATATCCGGTGAAGGAGAATATGCAGGTATGGTAGGCGCCATATGTTTTAATGGAGTGCTTAATTTTAATAAAAATGACAGTGGCATATTATCTGGAAGCTCAAAATGCACTATTGCATTACACACGCCGATAGAATTGATTCCACCTGAAGGAGCTTCTATACATTAAGCACTTTCATTAATTTTCAATACCTTACCACTTAAGGTCTAAAAAGCTTAACTCTCCTCAAACTATATTAATAAAGGCACGTCAAAAAGCATCTACAATATGCAAACATGTTGTAAACTACGCCATGGCTGGCCACATTCCACAAGATTTTATTGATGACCTAATAAATAACGCTGATATCGTTGATGTTGTCGATTCACGTGTAGCACTAAAAAAACGCGGCAAAGAGCACATTGCCTGCTGCCCCTTCCACAATGAAAAGAGCCCGTCTTTTACGGTAAGCCAAAGCAAACAATTTTATCATTGCTTTGGCTGTGGTGCGCATGGCACGGTACTCAGTTTCATTATGGAATATGAACGTTTAGATTTTGTTGATGCCATTGAAGTGCTTGCGGCTGAGCACCACATTGAAGTTCCCCGTGAACAAGGTAATTTTAGCCCCCAGCAAGATAACAAAAAACCACTCTACGAAATCCTTGAACAAGCCGCCATAAACTTTGCTAATGAACTTAAAAATACCCCACGGGCAGTCGACTATTTAAAACAACGAGGTTTAAGTGGCCAGGTAACGAAAGATTTTCAAATTGGCTACGCGCCCGATAGCTGGGATTTCACCTTAAATCAATTAGGCCATAATTCAGATGACAAAGCCGCCTGCTTAAAGGCCGGTTTAAGTATTGAAAAAAACACTCAAAAACATTATGACCGTTTCCGTGACCGCATTATGTTTCCGATTCGTGATCGTCGTGGGCGCACCATTGGCTTTGGTGGTCGCATACTGGATAAAGGCGAGCCTAAATATTTAAACTCACCTGAAACACCTGTTTTTCATAAGGGTGAAGAATTATATGGTTTATATGAAGCCCGCCAAGCGGTAAAAGATTTAACCCGGATTATTATTGTTGAAGGCTATATGGATGTTGTTGCATTAGCTCAACATGGCATTCCATATGCGGTTGCCACGTTAGGCACGGCAACTTCTGGCTCACAAATATCCCGCTTATTTCGCATTGTTCCTGAGCTTATTTTTTGCTATGACGGTGATGCCGCAGGCAAAAAAGCTGCCTGGCGTGCACTTGAAAACTCACTCTCCATTTTGCGTGACGGAATACAGGCACGATTTTTATTTTTACCGGATGGAGAAGACCCGGACACGCTCATACGAAAAGAAGGTTCAAAAGCATTTGAGCAACGTTTAAACCATGCTGTCCCACTAGCAGACTTTATGTTGCAACATCTAGCAGAAGACCTGGACTTATCTTCTGCCGATGGCTGTGGTCGATTATCTGAAAAAGCCAAACCATTAATGGCTAAAATAACGGATGGCGTTTTTAAAGACCTATTATTCAAACAACTATCAAATATCGTCGGGCTATCGACGGCCAATTTACAGCAACATATTCCGGACGTTTCTCGCCCGTCTCAAGAACAGGCGCAACTCATTAAAAATAAAATACTCCCAAAGCACCAAATTAGCACTACACCAACACGTTTCGCCATTGCACTCTTATTGCAATATCCAACGCTTGCAACCGCCTGTGAAATTCCCGAAGCGCTTTATTCATCTGACTTGCCGGGGCTTGATTTACTCATTCAAATACACAATACTATTTTGCAAACCGGCATTAGCTCTCCCTCAGTATTATTAGAGCGCTGGCGTGACACAGAAAATGCACCGGTCATTAATAAATTAATGCAGTTAAATATTCCCGAAGCCAACCAGAAAACACAATTAGCCTCTTTAAAAGATGCCGTAAACAACCTGCTCCAAAAACATCGTGACAATGTACTGGAAGCGCTACTACATAAAAGCAAGTCAACTGAGCTTACCGCAGATGAAAAAAATGAACTTGTTTCGCTGTATTCTCGTTAGCCTATAACTTACCTTGCATTTCAGATATAAATTAGCCATTCATCATCACTTGCTCTATACTTACAGCACGCATTCAAGGAGCGCTGCAGCAGATCCCTCTGTCAGGCTTAATGCGTTCATATTAAACGGCGCTCATTTATTAGTTTCTAGTTTGACTAAGATAATGAGCACGGATAACGTTGGCATTATAGCCACTGTCGATTTATACCCATTCTTAATCTTTTCTTACTAGCATTTTCATCGAGGAATCGAAAACTATGTCTAATAGTCATTTATTTACGTCTGAATCAGTATCAGAAGGCCACCCTGATAAGGTTGCCGACCAAATTTCTGATGCTATTTTAGATGGTATTTTAGAACAAGATCCCAAAGCTCGGGTAGCATGTGAGACCCTGATAAATACAGGTATGGTGGTTATATCAGGCGAAATAACCACTAATGCATGGGTCGACATGCAAAAAATTGTGCGCAATACCGTGCGTAACATCGGTTACACCAGCTCTGAAATGGGGTTTGATGCAGACTCTTGTGCGGTTATCACATCCATTGACAAACAATCTACCGACATTGCCATGGGCGTTAACGAGGGCGAAGGTGATGATATGGAACAAGGCGCAGGTGACCAAGGCCTTATGTTTGGCTATGCCTGTAATGAAACCGACGTGCTCATGCCAGCACCCATTACTTATGCACACAAGCTGGTTAAACGACAAGCTGAAGTGCGTAAAAATGGCACATTAAACTGGCTGCGCCCCGATGCAAAAAGCCAGGTAACATTTCGCTATGAAAACGGCGTAGCCACCAGTATTGATGCGGTAGTCTTATCGACTCAACACTCACCCGATATTAGCTTAAGCTCATTACGCGAAGCCATTATGGATGAAGTTATTAAGCCAACATTACCAGATTCACTTATTACTAAAGAAACTAAATTTCATATTAACCCGACGGGTAATTTTGTTATTGGCGGCCCTGTCGGCGATTGTGGATTAACCGGACGCAAAATTATTGTAGACACATACGGCGGTATGGCTCGCCATGGTGGCGGCGCATTCTCAGGCAAAGATCCTTCAAAAGTTGATCGCTCTGCTGCATATGCGGGTCGTTATGTGGCTAAAAATATTGTTGCTGCAGGCCTTGCTGATAAATGTGAAATTCAAGTTTCTTATGCCATTGGTGTTGCAGAACCGACCTCTATTTCAATAGAAACCTTTGGCACCGGTAAAATTGAAGACCATCTAATTGAATCTCTAGTACGTGAGCACTTTGAACTCAAGCCCAAAGGCCTAATTAAAATGCTCAATTTATTGCGCCCAATCTATGCTCAAACGGCAGCTTATGGCCATTTTGGACGTACTGAAGATGATTTTACTTGGGAGCGCACAGATAAAGCAGACGCACTAAGAGATGCTGCGAGTCTTTAATTATTTTTTACTCGCCCAATGAGTCTACACAATTAAATTTAAACCCTTTAGGAAAAAAAATAATGAGTGAATTTACCGATTATAAAGTTGCAGATATGTCTTTGGCCGAATGGGGGCGTAAAGAAATCGCCATTGCCGAAATTGAAATGCCCGGTTTAATGGCACTGCGTGAAGAATATGCAGGCAAAAAACCCTTAAATGGCGCCCGTATTATGGGCAGTATTCACATGACCATTCAAACGGCTGTACTTATTGAAACCTTGGTTAACCTTGGTGCAGAAGTTCGTTGGGTATCGTGCAATATCTTCTCAACTCAAGATCACGCGGCAGCGGCTATTGCAGCACAAAACATTCCTGTCTTTGCATGGAAAGGTGAAACTATTGAAGAATATTGGTGGTGTACTGAACAAGCACTATTATGGCCCGGTGGAAAGCTACCCAACATGATTCTTGATGACGGCGGCGATGCAACATTGTTAGTTCACAAAGGTGTTGAGTTTGAAAAAGCCGGTGCAATTCCCGCCACCAAAGATGACGACAACGAAGAATATAAAGCGGTATTAGATGTACTACGTCGTACCATAGAACCTGGGGCAAGCACTTGGCAAGATATTGCTGGCAGTGTAAAAGGTGTTACCGAAGAAACCACTACCGGTGTACATAGACTTTACGAAATGCAAGAAAAGGGCGAACTTTTATTTCCCGCCATGAACGTTAATGACTCTGCAACTAAATCAAAATTTGATAACTTATATGGTTGCCGTGAATCTTTAATCGATAGCATCAAACGCGCAACTGACGTTATGATTGCCGGAAAAATATGTATTGTTATTGGTTATGGCGATGTTGGTAAAGGCTGTGCACAAGCCTACAAAGGAATGGGCGCAACAGTGTGGGTGACCGAAATTGACCCCATATGTGCATTACAAGCCGCAATGGAAGGTTATCGTGTGGTCGATTTAAATGAAGTGGCAAGTCAGGGTGATATTTTCGTTACCACAACCGGCAACTTCAATGTGATTGACCATCACCATATGCTTGCCATGAAAAACGAAGCGATTGTTTGTAACATTGGTCATTTTGATTCTGAAATTAATATTGCTTCACTTGAAAATTATGAATGGGAAGAAATAAAGCCCCAAGTGGATCATGTTATTTTTCCTGATGGTAAAAAACTTATCCTTCTTGCCAAGGGCCGCTTAGTTAATTTAGGCTGCGCAACAGGGCACCCGAGTTTTGTTATGTCTGCCTCTTTTACAAATCAAGTCATGGCGCAAATAGAATTTTATACCAATGCCAAAGCCTACAAAAATGAAGTTTATATTTTGCCTAAACAACTTGATGAGAAAGTGGCCCGCTTACACTTAAAGAAAATTGGTGTGCATTTAACGACCCTATCGCAAGAACAGGCTGACTATATTAATGTTCCAATTGATGGCCCTTACAAGGCAGCTCACTACCGTTACTAAAACGTAGCCACTAAACTTTGCTCGCTGGCAACTATTCTGTTAATGATAGAATAGTTGCTCCTAGTGTTAACCCCATTAAACAATATTTAATTTACCCATGAAAACACAAAAAAAACACAAAAAACATTTTAGCTGTGAATTTTTCCCACCCAAAACGGATAAGGGAATGAGTAAGTTATTAATCACTGCAGACACATTAAAAACGGAAATGAATCCTGAATTTTTTTCTGTTACATTTGGTGCCGGCGGTTCTACCCGTGAAAATACATTTAATGCGGTAACAAAAATACATCAAAGCACTGGCTGCGAAGTAGCACCCCACTTATCCTGTATTGGCTCAAGCAAACAACAACTCACCGAAATATTAGACAGTTATACACAACAAGGTATCAAACGTATTGTCACACTGCGTGGTGACATGCCTTCTGGCGCTGTATCACACAGTGATTTTAACTATGCCAATGAATTGATAAGCTTTATTCGTGAGCATTATAACAATCACTTTCATGTTGAAATTGCCGCTTACCCCGAATGTCACCCGCAATCTAAAAATGTAACAGATGATATCAAGTTTTTCAAACAGAAAGTCAATGCAGGTGCCAATTCTGCCATTACTCAATATTTTTACAACATTGATAGCTACTTTTATTTTATTGATAACTGTGAGAAAGCCGGTTTAGATTTGCCCATTGTACCCGGCATAATGCCCATAACCAACTACAGTAATTTGGCGCGTTTTTCCAATATGTGTGGGGCTGAAATCCCCAAATGGTTAAGACAAAAACTGGAATCCTATGCAGATGATACCGACGCCATAAAAGATTTTGGTTGTGACTTTGTGTCTAACATGTGCCAAAAACTTTTAGATATGGGCGCTCCAGGCTTACATTTTTACTCCATGAATCAAACCGAAGCGACACTACATATTTGGAATAATATCAAACATTCGGGCTAGTTTTAATTTAGGGTTCCCTTATGAAAAACATTCGCATATATCAACCTGAGACGTTCGAGGTTGGCAACTGTATTATTTTAGATAAGCCTTCAAGCAACCATTTAATAAAAGTACTGCGCTTAAAAAGTAACGACACATTTACTTTATTTAATGGCAAGGGCTATGAATATAATGCACGCTTAGAAATTATCGGTAAATCTGCACACGCACATATCGAAGCATCATCACAACCCCAGAATGAATCGGCTTTAAACATTCATTTGCTGCAAGGTATTTCAAAAGGCGACCGAATGGACTTTGCCATTCAAAAAGCCGTTGAACTTGGTGTCACGTCTATCACACCTGTCATCACCGAACGTACTGTCGTTAATTTAAAAAATGATCGCCAACAGAAAAAATTACAACACTGGCACGCAATTGCCATCAGTGCATGTGAACAATCTGGCAGAAACATACTTCCCAAAATAAATGCCATTTGCCATTTATCACAGGCGATTACCCACGAAACTGATGACTTAAAAATTTTACTGAACCCATTATCAGAAATCCACTTGCAATCATTTATACCTAAAAAAAATATTCAAATATTAATTGGCCCTGAAGGTGGGCTAACAGAAATCGAGATCAACAACGCATCAACGTCGGGCTTTAGAGGCATAAAACTCGGGCCAAGAATATTGCGTACTGAAACCGCTGCATTAGCGGCTATTACATCTGTACAATTATTATGGGGAGATTTAGGCTGCTGCCAATAGTTTAAGCCTGTTTGAACTGGGGTATTATCCTTAATTTAGAAATAGAACTGCACCCCATTTATATTACAAAAAACCATTTCCATTAGCTTACTGACGGGGTTTATGGGGCGTTAGTGATAAGTATTCTGGTTTAATTTAAATAACGGCAATTATGCCATTATCTCTTTTACCATGTTTTCTAATTTTTCAAGATTGATAATGCTATAGTTTTCATTACCTAACATAACATTATCTTCTATCGCCGGGTGCGATATAGTTTTTTCATTTGATAGAATATCATCTTCCCCAACATTAACTATTTTAGTTGAATCTTGTGTCAATATTGATAAAAACGGTATCTTACTGCCTTCACCAATGGAGACCAAAATCGTTGCTTTTACATGCCCTGTAGCCAAGCTTGGCATTTGTCCATCACCCATTGTTTCAAGACAAATAAGTGGCACTGAATTACCCCGCCAATCTAAATAGCCTAACATCCAAGAAGGTTTATTTACGACGTTAATAATATTTTTAATAGCAATAACTTCAGCCACAGACGAATTTGGCATAAGCAATTCATCACCATTAATTTTTAATATAATGCATTTTATTTCTTCAGTCATCAGTCAATCAACTCATGAATATTTTCAAGCAATTCATCTTCCTGGAAGGGTTTACCCATGTATTTATTTACACCTATTTGCATAGCTTTGTCTTTATGCTTTGAGCCACTTCTTGAGGTAATCATAATAATCGGTAAGTTAGCGAGTCGCGGATCATTTCTAACGTGGGTTGCCACTTCATATCCATCCATCCTCGGCATTTCTATATCCAGCAGCATAACATCTGGCATAACTTCTTGCAGTTGCGACACCGCATCTATGCCATCTTTAGCCGTAATAACTTTCATATCATGGCGCGTTAACATACGCTCTGTCACTTTACGAATAGTAATTGAATCATCCACCACCATAACAATGGTTTCATGAGCCACTTCTGGAGTTTCGACCAGACTTTCTTGCTCATGCTCTGCTTCTGTTATGTGGAAGAGAGAATCACCCAGTACCAGAGCATTCATTTCTAAAATAATAACCACTCGGCCATCACCTAAAATAGTAGCGCCAGAAATGCCTCGAACCGTGCTTATTTGTGCGCCCACGGGCTTTACAACCACTTCACGTCGACCAATTAAATTATCAACGTGCAATGCAATACTGAGATCACCGGACCTTGCCAGTAGCACTGGAAATAACTGACCTGAACGAGAGTAATCCATTTTTTCACCGGTTAGCATATGGCCCAAATGCTTAAGAACATACTCACTACCCGCAAAACCATAGGTTTCTTCTTCACTATCATAGAATTGTTGTAATTCTACCCCGGATAAACGTACAACCCCTTCAATACTATTTAGCGGTACAGCATAAATATCATCACCAACATTAACTAACAATGCATGGTTAATGGCAAGTGTCAGTGGTAAGCGAATTTTAAACGTTGTGCCCTCACCAGGAACCGTATTTATTTCAAGTACGCCACCCAGCTGTTTAATCTCACTATCGACAACATCCATTCCTACACCGCGCCCTGATATTTGTGTGACTGAATCGGCTGTACTAATCCCTGCTTCTAAAATAAATTGCAACACATCGTGATCAGTTAAGGTGCTACCTTCTTTTATTAGGCCTTTTTCAATCGCTTTTTTACGAATTGCATCAGCATCTAGGCCGCGGCCATCATCTGACACAACGATAACAATATCTGCACCTTCTCGATCAACAACAACTCTTAGCAAACCTGATTCAGATTTCTCTGACGCTATTCGATTTTCTTTTGTTTCTATTCCATGAGAAACTGCATTTCTCAGCATGTGTTCAAGTGGTGCAACAATTCGATCTAAAACAGTGCGGTCTACCTCAGATGTTTCACCTATAATTTCCAGTTCAACATCTTTGTCTAATTCACGGGCAGTTTGGCGCACAATTCTCCGTAACCTAGAGGCAAGGCCACCAAATTGAACCATACGCGTGCGCATTAATCCTTCTTGTAACTCTGTACTAACACGTGACTCTTGTGAAAGCAGCGTTTCAGAATCTCGCACTTCTTCATATAATATGTCTTTAATGCTTTCTATATCACCTACCGTTTCTTGTAAGCTTCGTGAAATTTGTTGCATTGTCGAGAATCTATCCATTTCCAATGGATCGAAATCGGCATCATACTGATCTGTTTCTTTTTCATAACGTGATAATATTTGCGCTTCTGTTTCAATGGATAACTGACGCAACTGTTCTCGTAAACGGATAACCGTTTGATTCATTTCTGAAAGGTTAAACGAAAAGTTAGAAATTTGCCGTCCCATACGAGCATGATAAACACTCACCTCACCCGCATGGTTAACTAATTGATTTAATAAATCTGAACGTACACGTACCTGCTCAACTACTTGTGATTCTGAGCCCTTACTGTCATTCGCACCAAGCTGAGAATCCACTTTTTCTAAAATAAGTTTAGATGAAGTTGCATTTTCTGCAATAGTTGGAACTTCAGGCTCAGCAATATCTAAAACATTTATGACACTGTGAGGTATCTCATCGGTTTTTTGTATGCTCTCATGCGCAGGAGTTTCCACCGCTGAAGTATCATCACTTGATAATACCTCAATGTCAGAATCATCTGTAAGTTGATGATCATTCTCTACTTCTAATGTTGTCTCTAGAAGCCCAGCACTTTCACCTGGCTCATTTTCTTTACTGGTTTCAACGCTGTTGTTTTCATCCTGCTCACTACTGGAACGTTCAACAGCTGCAACAGGTTCAGGGTCATCACCCTCATCACCTATAGGAGAGCCAGCTTTATTTGGAGGCTCTTTGCCTTCACGAAGTGCATCTATGTACACAGTCATTGAATCATCAAAGGCTAAAGGAATTCGATCCTTTACCTTCATTAACATATCAGTCAGTTGATCTAACGCATCATGAAACGCATGGGATATCGGTTTTGTAAACGGTATCGTTTTATCGTTAACAACAATTATCAATGATTCAAGTGCATGGGTTAAATCACCTACAGGGCCTAAATCAGCCATACGAGCCCCACCTTTTAAGGTGTGCAGATGTCGTTGTAAGTCTAATACACTCTCTTCATCATTATTATTTTCATTCCAGAGTTGCAAGCTATTTTCGCAATTTTCTAATAACTCGTCGGCTTCTTCTAAAAAGATATCGACTAATTCATCATCAAGATCAGCGTATACTACTGATGATTCCTCAACCTCGATTAACTCAACATCAGGTTCTTCTAGTGCTGTGTCATCTAAAACTGTGGGAGCGATTTCATCAGCCGGCTCCTCAATGGTCAACTCCACAACAGGCTCATTTATACTGACTTCGTCTAATATAGTTAGGTCAGCATCATTTTCTGCTTCTCGCGAAATTTCATCTTGCTTTTCTTCACTTAAATCAGCAATTCTTTGTATTAATGCTTCATCAACATCAAGTGCATTGGTTTTATTCTCCAGCTCATTTAGCATGAGGCGAACTTTATTAACGACCTCTGTAACCAGCGTTACACCTGATTCAGATATTTCTAACTCATCGCCTTTTAAGTAGAGTCGAACATATTTTTCAAGACCACCACAGAGCCTCGCTATTTCATCAACTTCTGCCGTTCTTGCGCTACCAAACAAAGTATGCAATGCGCGTAATAGCTCATCACTGGCGGTTAAAGGCGCCACAGACTGATGATGCTGGTCCAATAAATCATTAATCAATAGAAGGTGATTTTCAGTCTCACTTTTAAAAATATCACAAAGCACAGGGTCAATATGAATATGTGATTCTTCTTCACTTATTTCGTCTAATACAACCTCATCATCTGACTCATCCTCTACAGAAAGCACATCGAGTACGGTATTATCCGATGCATCGCTGGCTTCATCTTCATCAGAAGACGCCGTATGTAAAGCTTCTAATTCATCTGTTAAATCTATATTAAATTCTTCATCCGTATCATCATTTACATCGTCTATCATTAGAACCGTTGATGAATCGTCTGCTGGCTCTCCCTCATCCAACAATAACTCATCATCTAAAATTTCGTCCATGACTTCATCTTCTAAAATTTCAATGCTGAATGACTCGTCTACACTTGAGGATGCGTCTTGGCCATCTATATCAAGAATGGTTTCGTCCAGGGACTCATTCAAATCAAGCGTTGTTTTATCTTCAGTTTCATCTAATTCAATAATATCTTCATCTGAATCGTCAGGGTTCGCTGAATCAAGAACCGTAGTAGGGTCTTCATTTGCTTCATCTAATTGCGTATCTGAAACATTCCTTGCCCCTAAATCTAACTCAGTATCGCCATCTTTTTTATACTTTTTCTCAGGTGTTTTTGTTTTAGGCTTAGTCCATGTTCCCATAGCCTCTGATCTATCAATTAATTGATAAATTTTTGGAATAGGGTCTCTATTACCTTCCAGTTGTGCTATTAGTTTAGGTAAAAAATCCAGCGCTTCGTTCAGAATTTCAAATACGTCTTGATTCAATGGACGTGATTTATCAAGTACGCGATTAAGTAAATTCTCAAAGTTCCAAGAAAACTCACCAATCAACTCAGCGCCAATTAAACGCCCACTGCCTTTTAATGTATGAAATGAGCGACGAATAGTGCCCAAAGCTTCTTCATTTCCACGGTCACGCTCCCAAGTCGGAATTTGTTCTCTCAACGACTCTAACTCTTCCTGAGCTTCTTCAATAAATATTTCTAAAATTTCTTCATCTGAATCATCTCTTAAAATAACATAGCGTTCAACTTCTTCCGCCTCTTCAACCACGGCTTCATCATTGACATTTTCGTCTAATGTCACATCAGGCTCTAATTCAATTAAATCATCATCTAAACCTGTTTCAGATGAATCAGTTTCATTTAGACTGGTTTTATCCATATCTAATACGGTTGCATCTTCAATAACTAGCTCATCTTTTTTCTCAATCTCTGACGCTAGTTCATCTAAATTAGTGTTTGCGAGAATAGAAGCTAAACGATCTGCCGCCGCATTACCTGAATCCATTGAATATCCGATGTCAGGTCGGCCATCAACAATAGCTTCCAGATAATATTCAATACTGGTGATAACATCTGCTAAATCATTTTGAACAGACGCTTCAGGAATTTGATTACCTCTGAGCATGAGATTTAATACATAATCATGTACAGACGAAATCTGATGTTTTAACTTTTGAATAGGCAACATAAACATAGCCCCACTCACTTCATCTAATCGCTGTAACACCAACTCAAGCAAACTTTTATCAACGGGGTCATTTAAATAACTCAAAATGGCCAGCTTAGCTTCATTAAAGTCAAGCAATGCTTCACGTATAACCGCTGATAATACCTCTAAGTACTCACCCTCTGGCATCTCAGCTAGATCACCGACACGATGAGCCGTTTCATCATCATTACTTGAAGAGCGTTGAGCAATGAAACTATTTAACTGTGATTCTACTGCGAGCAATTCACCCGCTACATCCATTATAATTTCATCAGTTGGCTCAATATCGCCTGTGATCATTTGATTGACAACATCTTGTTGCGCAATCACCTGCTCCCTAGGCAAACCTAAACCGAGCATAGATAAGGTGTCACCTATTTTTGTTAATAAGTCAGGCAATGAGCTCAAGCGACTTAAATTTTTAATTTCACTGTGTACAAATATTTCTAGCGAATCTTTAACTTCTAATAAATCTTCACGAATACCTGCAGAGACCGTTGTCAACAACTCAATATTTAAGCCACCCATACCTGAACGAGCTTCTTCTAGGTCGGTATCATTCGGTAGTAGCTCATCTAAGCGATAGGTTGTTTTTATGTCTTTAACACGGGGTGAATCTGTTGAAATACGCGCCACATAGAAAAGTAGATTTTTTAATAAGTCTGTTGGAACATTTTCTGAAAATGTATCTTCGTCGCTATCAATAAGCTGCTTAATGGTTCTATCTACCTGACCCAGTAACATTTTAATACTTAGGTTAGTGTCAATGCCGTTAAGTGAAAGCCCTTCAATTAATGCCGAACTAATAGACCAAATACGACGCACAGAGGCCGTAGACGATGATTTTTCAAGCTCGCCAAAAACCGCTATGATGCGTTTTAAACTCGCAGATACATTCTCTTGTTTAAACCAACCCACTAAGCCAATTTGCAGATGAGGACGCAGTTTTTTAGCGCTATCAATAAGCGCGCCTGATTCAACAGGCACTTCAGTCTCGCTATCTTCAACTTCTACATCAGGAAAAAAGAGGACATTTTCAGATAATAAACTTGCATTACGTGACGCACGTAAATCATTCAATAAAGGCAGCAAAATCATGGGTACATCTTTGCGACCTGATTGTAAGCTTTCCAGGTAATCAGGCAACTGCAGCATTGAACGCATCAATACATCATAAGCATCATCAACTTTATCAATTGTCCCTTTAGCTAAAGCAGATGAAACCTTTTCCATCTCTTCTGCAAGATGTGCAGCACCATAGAGTTCAACCATTTGCAAGGTACCCTGTACCATATGCAAATGCTCAATGGAATCCTGTAATCGGCTGGTATCGTCTGTATCTTCAATATATGCAGATAATGAGGTTTGCGCCTCTACGAGTATAAGATCAAGCTCTTTCTTGACCCACCGTAACGAATTATATTCAACAGTGTCTTCTGTTTTCATCGCTGATAAACTCTGCCCTTATCCGTTTAGGATAACCGTTTCTACTTGCTCATCACTGTCTGGTAGTTTAAAGCCGGCAACTGATTTACGTAACTCATTTGCCAAAACACTTAAATTACCGATAGACGCTGATGTCTCTTCCGTACCTTCTGACGTTTGCAACGTAATTTCCTGAATAACATTCATGGTATTTGATACATCCATCGCAACCGACGCCTGTTTATTTGCCGAGGTAGAAATACCGGTAATGAGCTCTGCCAGTTCATCGGACACGGTTTCAATTTCAACCAATGCATCGCCCGCATCTTCTGCCATTTTCGCACCACTCACCACGTTAGTTGTACTCGCTTCCATTGAGCTTACTGCTTCATTGGTATCTGATTGAATCGTTTTAACCAGAGCTTCAATTTGTTTTGTCGCGTTACTGGCGCGTTCAGCTAAGCGTTGAACTTCGTCCGCAACCACCGCAAAACCACGACCGGCTTCACCTGCGGTTGATGCCTGAATAGCAGCGTTCAACGCTAGTATGTTGGTTTGATCCGCGATTTCAGTGATTAGACCAACAATGTCACCGATTTCTTGAGATGATTCACCCAGTCGTTTAATCCGTTTTGATGTTTCTTGAATTTGCTCACGTATCGTGTCCATACCGGTAATACTTTTACGTACAATGCCCGCACCATCCTGTGCAATTTTCAGTGATTTATGTGCGACCTCAACCGAACCCTCCGCGTCTTTTGACACGGCTTTCATTGAGTCTGCCATATCGGTAATTGCGGCTGATGCAGAGGCAATTTCACGTGCTTGATGTGCCGAAGAATCGGTTAAGCGCGTTGCAATAGCCTGTGTTTTCTCAGCCGATGATGAAACTTCAACCGCTGTGCTATTAATAGTTGCTACCAGCGACCTGAGTGCGTCAATCGCATAGTTAACCGAGTCTGCAATGGCACCGGTTATTTCTTCTGTTACCGTTGCATGTACGGTTAAGTCACCTTCCGCCAAGTTAGCCATCTCATCTAATAAGCGTAATATAGCACGTTGGTTTCTACGGTTTTGTTCGAGTGCCGCGTCTTCTCGTTGCCCTGAATCGCGAACCATTAACACACCCGCGATAATAATAAGAATAACCGCTAATGTGCCTGCTGCAATACCTATCCAGCGTACAAGCTCAAGAAATTTACCATGATGCGTGACAGCGCGTTCTAGATTTTCAGTTTCATCTAACAGTTGAACGCCCAGTGTTTCAATTTCATTTGCTGAGTTTTTAACATCGAATAAATCAGGTGACAATTCAAGTATCGCCTCCACATGGTCTGAAACCGAGCTAAATAACATAGCCACTTCACGCAGCTTAACTCGTACCACTTCATCTTTAGTCTGCTTAATACGTAGCGCTCTTGAGCCTTTTAACATAGCCTCAAGCACAGCACCAAAACGTGCAGCATCACGACCGAAACGGTCAGCAGCCGAAGCGGCACTATCACCACCGAGTAAAACCCGGTTCATATTATTTTCAATTCGTTGCGTCAGCATTAACTGGCGAGAAGCCATGAAGATTTGATGGGGTTTAGCTTTACGCTCAACCAACAAATCCACAACCTCTTCAGAAAAAGACAGCAATTGAGGAATAAATTCTTGTATAACAAGTACAAATTCGCTCACTTCTGAAATGGCCAGCTTGCCATCTAATATATTGCTGATATTACTTCGGTAGCTACCACCTTCTGCATCGCTATCTTCACCATACCAAAGATCAGTTATGACTCTAAATTGTCTTTGTGCTGATTTTGGAATTGCCGGCAAGCCTGTTCTGGGGTTGCCACTTTTGAAAATTTTCAATGTTTCATCATAACGATCTCGAGATTGCTCAAGCGTTATAAAAGCCCTTTCTTTACCGGTCGCAGATTCCAAGGCTAAAGTCGCTAAGCGCTGTGAAAGTAATTTTTGCTCGGATATCAATTCTAGATACTGTCGTTGATATCCTTGTTGAGTTGCTGCATAAAATAGGCTGCCTGCCATCATAACAATTGACAACAACAGAAGTACACCCAATATTAAAATGGATTTACTAATTACACCTATAGCAAACGGGTTTCGTTTTGCTGCGCTCATATTATTTTACTCTCCGTACGGTACGACTACCAAAAAATAGATTCACTCTTAAGGTTTCTCTATTATTTATACTGTTTCTCACAACGATGCGTGCAAGAAACGCTCATCTTCAATTAACGCATGCATACTAAACACAGGCCAATAATTTTCATCTTTCTTAAATGCTTGCCGTATATATGGCTGCAAGTAGTCATTTACTGCCGGCAATTCATACACTTGATCCATTTTCGAAAAGTGCCGCATACCCTGCACTTCTTCAACAATGAGCCCAGTATTTACGCCATTGTGATTAATGGTCATAACACGTGATAAATGTATATGACTAATAGGTTCTCCTGTTACAAATTGCTTTAAATCCATAAGCGGTAACAAGGCTCCCCTTACATTTGCAATACCCGCAACCCAAGAATGCACACCAGGAACCCGAGTAAAAGGCGGTAGGTTAAGAATTTCTGTCACCTCACCCATATTCGAAAGTAGCGAAATGCCTGCAACCTTAAATCCTATGCCTGTCCATTCATCTGATGCACCATCGATAGATGGCAATTTTTTTGCCCTCTCGACACACTTTTGGTCCATCTCTTGAAGCCGCTGAAAGATATTTTGCATGACTTAACGATCCATTACCCTGCAAGTGCTGCGTTGACTCTAGCCATTAAATCGCTTTCTTTAACAGGCTTAACAATATAATCTTTAGCGCCTTGCCGAATACCCCAAACCTTATCGGTTTCCTGATCTTTTGTAGTAACAATAATCACGGGTATATGGGCGGTTTGTTCAATTGTAGCGAGTTGGCGAGTTGCCTGAAAGCCATTAATGCCGGGCATAACAATATCCATTAAAACCAAATCAGGTAAAACTTCTTTTGCCTTTTCAATACCTTCTTCACCTGTTTCAGAGATGACAACTGTGTGGCCATTTTTTTCTAGCATAGTCTTAAATACATGAACTTCTGTTGGTGAGTCATCAACGATTAAAATATTCGCCATTACAATTTTTTCCAACCTCTTAAATAATTATTTTTATATAGCCTATTATAGCGGCTTAATTTACAGCATACTCTTTTATAGCACCCAGCAAATCATCTTTTGTAAAAGGCTTGGTTAAATATTGTTCTGAACCCACAATTCGACCACGTGCACGATCAAAGATACTGTCTTTACTTGATAACATTATTACAGGCGTTGATTTAAACATTCGATTATGTTTGATTAATGCACATGTTTGATATCCATCAAGACGCGGCATCATAATATCGACAAAAATAATGTCAGGCTTATACTCAGCAATTTTTGACAATGCCTCAAAGCCATCAATTGCAGTTACCACATCACAACCTTCTTTCTTTAATAAGTTCTCTGCAGTACGACGAATAGTTTTACTATCGTCAATCACCATTACTTTCAGATCACTAATGCCTGCGGAATCTTCTGTCATAGCCGTCCCGTTCTTTCCTAAATAGTTCTACCTGAAGCAAATTTCAGGATATATTTTATATTTTTGAATCCTCTGTGAAGATAGCCCATGTCATACAGTTTCGCAAATAATAATTGTTTTTTAAATAACCAAGTTGCGCTAAAATCGTATTCTGCACTTTCTATTGGACTAAGTAACACGCTGATTATTAAGTATATATTGTTTTTTTAATATAGTTAAATATATTTTGATTCAATCAAAAACAAAAGACCCATTAACTTACCTCATACTTCAAGGCGCACAACATATATGACAATTAACCTAGGCATAATAATGGACCCCATTGAATCCATTACACCTTACAAAGACAGCTCACTTGCAATGCTACTTGCCGCCCAAAAAAAAGGCTGGCGCTTATTTTACATCCAACAAAATGGCCTGTACTTAGAAAACAAAACCATAAAAATTGATGCAACCCCCATTAAAGTATTCAACGATAACCAGCGCTGGTTTGAAATAGACACCCCTAGCACACTAGATGCGGCCGATTTAGATGTTATTTTAATGCGCATAGATCCACCATTTGATATGGAATATATCTATACTACTTATTTGCTGGAAATGGCAGAACAACAAGGCTGCCTAATTGTCAACAAACCCTCAAGCCTTCGAGACGCTAACGAAAAACTTTTTGCAACCCACTTCCCCCAATGCTGCACCGATATACTCGTCAGCCGTAGCCCACAAAAGCTGCGTGACTTTATCAAGCAATACAAAGATGTCATACTTAAGCCCCTCGACGGCATGGGAGGCCAATCTATATTCAGAGTCACTCCAGATGACGCCAACCTTTCGGTCATCATCGAAACCATGGCCGATTATGGTAATCGCACAGTGATGGCACAAAAATTTATCCCTGAAATAACTCACGGTGACAAGCGTATTTTAATGGTGAATGGTCAAGCCGTTTCTTACACCCTGGCACGCATACCGGCCAAAGGCGAAACCCGTGGTAACATTGCTGCAGGCGGCACGGGCGAAGCTATGCCCATAACCGAACAAGAGCAATGGATAGCTGATCAAGTTGGCCCCACATTAAAAAAAATGGGAATTTTATTTGCCGGCTTAGATGTGATTGGCGACTATCTTACCGAAATAAATGTAACCAGCCCGACGTGTATCCGCGAAATAGATACTGCATTTAATCTCGACATTGCCAGCCAATTAATGGACGCCATAGAACAAATTAAATGCGTCGATTAACACATTACGTCACCCAACACCGTCGCGGCATCATAATTGGCGCTATCGCGTGCCTGAGCCTTTTATGCTTAACCGCCTGTGAAAAAAAAGCACAAGAGTTCCAACATAGCAGCTTGCACTTTGGCACATTAATTGACACTACCTTATTCGGCGTCACACAAGAACAAGCCAATACCGCCTTTGATCAGCTTGACCAGGATTTCGCCTATCTTCACTCCGCTTGGTCTCCATGGATCGCAGGCCCCATGCGACGCACCAATTATCTTTTACCCTTGGGCAAAACCTTTTCAAGCAGCCCCGCAATATTAAATTTAGTTGAAAAATCTTTACCCATAGCCAATAAAACGGAGCAATTATTTAACCCCGCCATTGGCAAACTCATTGACCTCTGGCAATTTCACAATCACGACGACCCCAACATCCAGCCACCCAATGAAGCAGAGATAAAACGCCTTGTCAAAAGTAACCCGCAGCTTGACGATATTAAAATCGACGGCATAAAAATACATACGAATAACACAGATGTGTCATTAAATTTTGGCGCCTATGCCAAAGGCTACGCCATCGACATAGAAATGGACATGCTGAAAAATATGGGAATAAAAAACGCTATTATTAATGCCGGTGGCGACCTAAAAACCATGGGAACACACGGCAATCGCGCTTGGGTTATCGCCATAAAGCATCCACGCCTAGATACTTGGCTGGCAAAAATCAAAACCCAAAATGAAGAAAGTCTCTTTACCTCTGGAGATTATGAGCGATACTACTATTATAAAGAAAAGCGTTACCATCATATTCTTGACCCTCGAACCGGCTATCCGGCACAAGGCGTTCAGTCTGTTACGGTACTGCACACAAATTCAGGCGTTGCCGATGCAGCAGCAACCGCATTATTTGTTGCTGGCCCTGAGAAATGGTTAACAATAGCTAAAAAGCTACAATTAAAACACGTTATGCTAATAGACGAAAAGGGCGTAATTCATGTAACACCCAGCTTAAAAAAACGCCTGATATTTAATTCTCACATTGAGACTACTATATTAACCACTGCACCGCTATAATAAAATTATGACTACACTCTCCATAGTGCCGCCTAAGGTTACTTCAAGCGATCGCCTTGGTATGACTCTGTTTTTTGCTTTGTTATTACATGGCATTATTATTTTAGGGGTTACTTTTGTTACCGCACCCAAGTCAAGCCAAGAACTTCCCCTCACCCTAGATGTTATTCTGGTGAATACCTCAAACGCTGAAACGCCGGAAGAGGCAGACTATCTGGCACAAACCTCACAAGATGGTGGGGGCAATAGTGATGAAAAAGTCCGTCGTACCGACTTATTCTCTGCTCCCACACTCTCAAAAAATCCGGGAATTGCCCAGCAAGAATCACTTTCTCAACAAACGCCTGTTAAAAAACAAGTCGCCCAAAAAGCCTTCCTTACTCAAGAAGCATCCGACTTCAAAATTGAAACACAACTAAAACGTAACGATAAAGATGCACCTGAACAGTTTATAAAACCTCAGCAAAAAAGCGAGCGAGCGGCTCGTATGGCAGAAGAACTTGACATCACCATTCAAACATTTAATCAAAAGCCCAAAGAAAAATACTTAAACTCGCGTACCAAAGAATATGTTGCCGCCAGCTATATGCGGGGCTGGATCGACAAAGTAGAGCGGCTAGGCAATGCAGATTATCCTGATGCGGCTATTCGCGCCAAACTCAGTGGTACACTTATTCTTGATGTGGTGATCTCCTCAGATGGTACATTGAAAGAAATTAACCTGCGTCGTTCTTCTGGGCACCAGATTTTAGATGATGCCGCAAAACGTATTGTAAGAATGTCGGCACCTTTTTCGCCTTTTCCTGCTAAATTACTTAAAGAGGCTGAGATTATTCACATAACGCGAAGCTGGGAGTTTAAAAGTAACCAGCTAAAAAGCTTTTAACCTGAATGTTTCATGGCCTTTTACGAATAACAAATCATTTAAATTAGATACCACCATCAGCTGATTATGCAATAAAGCCACCACACAAAAAGAAATAACATATGATTAAAGAAACCTGCTTAGCCAACCATTTTTTAATTGCCATGCCCGGCCTAGAAGATGGTGATTTTTCTCAATCAGTTACATTTATTTGCGAACATGATGACAACGGTGCACTGGGTATTATTATCAATCGCCTCTCAGAAATTGGCCTTGATGAAATACTCTACCAACTACAAATCACGTCTGATAAAACAGAAAGTCAGAATCAAATCATCCTAAATGGCGGCCCGGTACAAATGGATCGTGGATTTATTTTACACAGCCCAATGGGGCAATGGGACTCAAGCCTAAAAGTCACTGACAGCATTGCCGTAACCACCTCACAAGATATTATGCAAGCTATCGCAAACAATGAAGGGCCTGAAAATGCACTTATTGCGCTCGGCTATGCCGGCTGGGGCCCCGGGCAACTGGAATACGAAATGTCGATAAACTCTTGGCTTAGCTGCCCCGCCACCGAAGATATATTATTTAAAACTCCCATTGAAAAACGCTGGAAGGCCGCGGCAATGCTGCTGGGAATAGACCTACAACTACTCAGCAACCAAACAGGCCATGCATGACAATTCAACAAGTGCTGGGATTTGACTACGGCGAGAAACGCATTGGCGTGGCATCAGGCCAAACAATAACCGGTAACGCTACACCCCTTACCACCCTTAACTCAATCAATAACAAGCCCGATTGGCTTGCAATAGAGAAATTAATAACAGAGTGCCAACCAGATGTGCTCATTGTCGGCTTACCCTATTACCTAGATGGCAGTAAAAGCAACATGACCGCTCGTGCCGAGAAGTTTTCTCGACAACTTGAAGGGCGTTTTCATCTTCCCATATATACTCATAACGAAGCGCTCAGCTCTTTCGAAGCTGAACAATTTTTGCACAGCAAAAAAAAACAGCACAACAAACAAGACATTGATAAAATAGCGGCCGCCATTATTGTCCAAAGCTGGCTGGAGCTAAACACATGACCCACATTGCCGAACCCAATAAACTTCTGGAAAAAATCACCGCTGATTTAATCCAAAAGTTAACTCAACAGTCTATAAACAACCCCCTGATGGTTGGTATTCATACCGGCGGTGCGTGGCTTGCTGAAAAGCTCCATCAAAAACTTAAACTGAAAGATAAATTAGCTACACTAGATATTAGCTTCTACAGAGATGACTTTTCACGTATTGGCATGCACCCACAAGTTAAACCGTCGAGCTTGCCACCACAGGTAGAAGATCGGCACATCATCCTAGTTGATGATGTACTACAAACGGGCCGCACTATTCGTGCAGCCATGAACGAAATTTTTGATTATGGCCGCCCCGCCTCAATCACCCTGGTGTGTTTAATTGAACGTTCGGGCAGAGAGGTCCCTATTCAAGCGGACGTGGTCGGCCAAGAACTAGAGCTTGCCGACAACGAACAAATTAAATTAACCGGCCCAGAGCCACTTTCATGGGATATTATAAGAAATTAAATGGTTAACAAACCCACCCGACGCACAGACCACCTAATTGGCCAAGACCTGTGGAATATCCAGCTCAATGAACAGGGCCAGCTTAAACACTTTTTAACCATCGAGGGCTTAGGCACCAACATTCTCAACCAAATACTCGATACCGCAGAAAGTTTTGCCGGTGTGAATGAATCGGTTAAAAAAGTCCCGTTATTGCGCGGTAAAACCATCGTCAATTTATTTTTTGAAGCCAGCACACGCACACGCACTACGTTTGAATTGGCAGCAAAACGGTTATCTGCCGATGTGCTTAACATGAACATCAGCACCTCTGCCACATCTAAAGGCGAGACACTGCTCGACACCTTGCGCAATTTAGAAGCCATGCAAACCGATATGTTTGTGGTGCGCCATGCCGACTCAGGAACGGCGCATTTTATTGCCAACCATGTAGCACCCCACATACACGTATTAAATGCCGGCGATGGAAGACACGCCCACCCAACTCAGGCCATGCTGGACATGTTTACCATTCGCCGCAACAAGGGCGCCGACTTCGGAAAATTAAGCGTTGCGATTGTTGGCGACGTTATGCACTCACGCGTGGCTCGTTCACAAATACATGCATTAAACACACTTAACACGGGTGAAGTCAGGGTGGTTGGCCCTAAAACCTTAATCCCTAAAGATATTGAACTCATGGGCGTCAAGGTTTACCACGACCTAGAAAACGGCATTAAAGATGTCGATGTGGTGATTATGTTGCGCCTACAAAAAGAACGCATGCTCGGGGCGTTGTTGCCCAGTGAACAAGAATATTTTCAACTCTACGGCCTCACCGAAACACGTTTTGCCCTCGCCAAACCCGATGCCATTGTCATGCATCCCGGCCCCATTAATCGCGGTGTTGAAATCGCCTCCAGCGTAGCCGATGGTGAGCACTCCGTTATTTTAGATCAGGTGACCTACGGCATTGCTGTACGCATGGCGGTAATGGCAATGACCCTCGGTGGCCATGTATTGGGCGGGCATACCACAAACAATGATCCAGCAGCACATAACCCATCGAAACTATTATGACCCAAATTCATATTCAAAATGCCCGCATCATTGATCCAAAAAATAAACTCGATCAAAAAGCCGATTGTTTTATTCAAAACCAAAAAATTGCCGCCATTGGTGAAGCACCAAAAGACTTCCATGCAGACCTTACCATTGACGCCACTAACCTATTGCTCATACCTGGCATTGTTGACCTCTGTGCGCGCTTACGTGAGCCTGGGCTTGAACAAAAAGCCAGCATAAATAGCGAAACCAAAGCGGCTGCCTGTGCTGGCATCACCAGTATATGCATTCCACCAGACACAAATCCGGTAATTGACGAACCTGCGGTAGTCGAACTCATCTTACGCAAAGCCAAGCAAGCCAGACAAGCCCACGTTCACACCTTGGGCGCCTTGACGCTGGGCTTGCAAGGCGAGTATTTAAGCGAAATGGCAAGCCTCAAGCAGGCGGGTTGTGTTGGTGTGAGCAATGCACGAAACACCATTAATAACCCGTTAATTCTACGCCGCGCATTTGAATATGCATCAACTCACAACATGACCATTTTCATTGAACCACAAGATAGCCATTTAAGTGAAAATGGTTGTGCCCATGAAGGAAGTGTCGCCAGTCGACTCGGATTAAACCCCATACCTTATGCCGCTGAAACCGTGCCCATTGCACAAATTTTGGAATTGATTCATGACACTGATACACGGGTGCATTTTGGCAGGCTATCCTGCGCCAGAAGCATCGAATTAATTAATCAAGCCAAATGCAACGGCTTAAAAGTCACCGCCGATGTCGCGATTCATCAGCTACATCTCACTGAAATGGATATCAGTAGTTTTAATAGCCAATGCCATGTTATTCCACCACTGCGCACCCAAAGAGACATGGAAGCGCTGCGCCGCGGTATTGCACAAGGCGCCATTAGCAGCATTTGCTCAGATCATCAACCCCACGAGTTAGATGCAAAACTGGCACCCTTTCCCTCAACAGAACCCGGTATTTCCAGTATTGATTCGTTACTGCCCCTTACCCTAAAATTAGTCGATAATGGAGACTTACCACTATCTACTGCTATCGCCAGTATCACCTGTAACCCAGCAGACATACTGGGCCTAAACACAGGCCACCTAGCCATAGGCCAAAGCGCTAACTTATGTTTAATTGATCCCGAAAGAGAATGGACTTTCAGCCCAGATACCATGCAAAGCCAAGGTAAGAACACACCATTTTTCGGTTGGAATTTTAGAGGAAAAGTGGTACGCACTCTAATAGAGGGCGACACTGTTTTTGTTGAGAAATTGAGACCATATAACTATTTGTAGCAAGCCCATCAATTTTTTATCTCGTTCCCACGCAGAGCGTCACTGCCATTAAGTTAAGGAATCTGCGTTTTTTCTCGTTCCAATGCTTTGCGTTGGAATGCATACGTTGGCTGTCGGTAGAGTGAGGTATGAATTCCCACGGAGGACCGTGGGAACTAGAGAT